>Ga0210059_1008106_pt1 | contig 16620 bp, 11 predicted proteins | sample Ectturendosymbi2_FD_188042 | JGI IMG/M metagenome (GOLD analysis project Ga0210059, IMG submission 188042) | Ecteinascidia turbinata endosymbiont from Florida, USA - Sample 2 (SPAdes) (version 2) | ecosystem: Host-associated > Tunicates > Ascidians > Unclassified | place: Key West, Florida...
TGATGAAGGCTTATAATATGGGGATGCCAGGAGAGACTGTTATGGAAGAGCAAGCCTAGATGCTTATGGCTATCAACTTCTTGGAGCTGCATGTTATTAAAAATCAGAGGAAGATGTTCACCACGATTACTAGATATAGTTAAAACTTTTCTTTTTTGAGCATTAAAACTAACACCGCAAGTGTCAGACCACTTTCCTAAAGTTAGATCTGACTGGACTAGGTGTAAGTGTTTTGGGAACTTCGATGAAAAATATAAAGTTGTATCATCAGCAAATAAAGAAATAGATGATTGAATATTATCAGAAATGTCGTTAATATATATAAGGAAAAGAAGGGGTCCAAGGACAGAGCCTTGGGGTACACACAATTTGTATAACATATTTCAGAGGTGCTTCCATTGCTATGTATCATTTGAGATCTGTTGTCCAAATAAGAAGTTATTAAATTCAACAAAGAACCTACAATACCTAATTCTTTGAGTTTGAAAAGCAAGCTTGTGTGAGCAATCTTATCAAAGGCTTTAGAAATATCAAGAAATACTATACGTGAGGACAGGTTATGGTCATGGGCCAGATAAATATCGTGAGTAGTTTTCAAAAGAGATGTTAACGTTGAATGGTTTTTGCGAAACCCAGAATTTCTGTGATTTAGAAGGTTGTTGGATTCAAGATAGGAGTACAAATGCTTATGGACAAGCTTTTCGAACACTTTAGATAACGAAGGAAGTAACGCAATAGGTCGGTAATTCGTTACATCGTAATGAGATCCTTTCTTGTGAAAATGTAGAATTGAGGCGGTCTTCCATAGGAGAGGGAATTGCTTTGATGCCAAGATAAAATTAAAGAACAGACTAAGTGGAGTTGCCAATGACTGAATGCATGCTTTCAACAAGCGATTCGGGAGGTTTTTGAAACCTTCGCATTTTGCGTGGTTTAAATTTGACAGCACAGAATACACATCGAACGGTTCGACAACCAGTGACTGTAGAGATTGATCTGTGATAAACGAAAAGTTTGGGAGATTTTCATTTCTGAGTTTTTCATCGGGTAGCGTTGAAACGCTAGAAAAATGGGTGTTAAAAAGGTTACACTTTTCATAGGGATCATAAATTGTTTTACCATTAAAGATAATTGGGAAGTTGCAGGATTTGCCCGAATTCCAGTAACGGTTGACAAGTTTCCAATAGAAAGGTTTTCCTGGGGAAATGGAGTTAAGTTTCTTCAGGATGGAATCTCTGTTGTGGATTTTGCAACACAAATTTTTCTTTGTATTAAGTTTCTCAGCTTATTGTATTTAATTTTACATCTGGCATCGTCTGTCTTGCGCCATCGAGAAAAAACTTTGCTCCGCTGTCTGATAAGACGTTTTAGATCATTGGTCATCCAAGGTTAGTCATCATTGCGGAAGTTTCTGACAGTTTTAGTTGGAATGTGCAGTTCAGCACACTGATTTATAACATCATATGTTATCGAGAGCTATGTGAATGTTAGATGAATTTGCAACAATAAAATCCCAGGGTATGGAGAACAATGCAGAATTTAGGCCTTCAAAGTCAGCTGCTGAGTAGTCCCAAACTGTAGATGAGTTAACCATGTGATAAGCGGATGGTGAGTTGAAACGAAGATCAAGATAAATTGGGCAATGGTCAAGATTAAAAATGGGTGACAAGACACTACTACTAAAAGCAAAACTAGGTTTGTTGGTTAGGAACCAGTCTAAAATATGATTACGGCGTGCAGGATTCTGTATGAGCTGCTGAAATCCGTAGGAGTACATAATACGGACAAAGGTGGATTGCAATTGTATAGGTTTGCCTAAAGTCAGGTGATTGAAATCGCCTGTAACAATCACAATACGATCAGGGTCATTAAAAATTAAGTTAAGAACATTACTAAAAGCATCTGCAAATTGCTGATGAGACTGGGCATTTGTGTTAGGTTGCTGGTAACTACAACTTCATCAAAAAAATCTTTAACACGATGATCTATTCAATACACAGAACCAAGGCTCTGGAACAATATTCCCAAAGACATAAGAAACAAATCATTCCTAGCCTTTTGTCCAACATACAAAAAATATTTACTGGATCAAGTTGTGTTATAATATATCTGTCTGAAGGGAAATAATTGTTTAAATTTTTAACTGTTTGCTCCAGTTCTGTTTAATGTTAACGATTCTTTTGATTTTGCTAGTCCATGCAGCTAATTTTTCACTTACCTAAAACTTAACAAAAACGTGCCCTCTTTGTCGCTGTGTCCAGTTTCACAAAAATTTATCGGTGACCCCCCTTGATCTGCCTAATGTGCTAAATTACGTTACATTGCTGCCTGTTGTCGTTTTTTTTTTGTTTTTTTTACGCGTTGTGTGTCTTTTATGTTGCGTTTTCTTTATGTTCCTTTTGTTTTGTTTGTGTTGCGTTAATAGGGGCTTGATTCCATGACCTTGCGGTCCCTCGCCCCATAACAATAAACTTCGGCTGGTAGCATGCAGCAAGAATGACTGAAATAGATTTTTCACGACACATCACCAACCACAAACCTTCGACATTGGGCCTTTCCAAATCAAATCTACGAATGCAATAAATATTCGACTTAACAAAAGCCAAAACGTCGCCTCCACTCCTATTGCGATCAAGCCTGTGAGGTTCACCGTAACAAGGCAATGAAATATTTGTATTCAGTATTGAGCTTTCGAGACATGTTTCAGACATAGCAATTACATCAAATGCATATTCGCTGTATAATACAGAAATTTTGTCAAGTTTTCTGGAATTATTTTTAGGAAAAAGACTGCGGACATTCAGGTGACAGATAGAAAATTTTTTCAGAGATTCCATTTGGTCAGTTGTCAGTTATTAGGTCGGTAAAACCAGCTCACCATTCGCATATAAACAATAGTCCGAATCATTGATTCTCCATTGGATTCTTTTGCCCGCTGCGTAAAGGGATGGTGCTTGTTTCATGAGTAACTTACGCTGTCACTGCATAGACAACGGTAGGTGCTTCGTAATGTTGCGTTTAAACTGTCTAGCTCTTGGAGCTAACTTCAAAATATTAAATTTATCTTTCATTTTACAGAGCTTTACCACTATTGGTGGGCTAGTGCGTGTACTGTTAGTTGAAGAATGCGTGGCATCGACACGTCTTTGCAAACGATGAACATTTGCAAAATGCATTCTGTCGACTCCAGATTGTGGAAATTTCAGATCTTTTACTAAAAACGATCTCAAAACACTTTCACTTTCGTCAGAGTTTTCAGTGTTTGAGCTCATCTTCAAACCATGAAAGAGAACATTGAATTTTTTTGAGCGTAGTTCATTCAAAATGTCAGACTTAACGTTTTTCTTCTTTGAAACTAGCAATTTCATCACGAAGCTTCGTCAGATCGGTTTCCAAGCTTAGAATCTTCTCATGAGCATTTTCGAGAGTAGTTTCTGCTGCGCAAAGGCGCAGCTTGAGGTCATTTTCAATCAGTGTTAGTCGGCCGGTGAGGCGCTTTTCGACTGATTGAATGAGCTTGAAAAGATCGAGATGTGTCGGTCCCTCGCTCGCCTCGGGAACTTGACTGCGCAAACGCCTTGACGAACTATCCATTGCTTGAAAAACGTTTATTTCAAAAGAAAAAAATAAAACTACCAGCAAATATTGAACTAAACCAGAGCTAGTGAACACGCTGAAAAACAATAGAGTGTTTTCACCAAACAGTCGATCATACCAGATGCTGCAACCGAAGCCAGTTTTATGGTTTCATACAAACTTGCAAAAAGAAACGAGCCGTTTTCAGATGGTCAGTTTATCATGGAATTCATGTCTGACGTAGCTAGTGTCATGTCTCCAGAACAGAAAACCAAAATGGATAGCATTGCTTTATGGAGAACTGTGATTAGACGTGTTGAGAAATTAAGTGACGATCTCATGAGCCAACTGAATGATGCAAGCAAACAATTTTTGTGGTATTCGCTTGCATTGGATGAAAGCACTGACGTACAACACACTGCACGGTTGTTTGTATTTATACGGGGAATGGATGCTAATTTTCAACCGACTGAAGAAATACTTAGTATCGAGTCCCTAAAAAACACAACTGGAAAGGACTGCCATTGCACTCCAGGCAAGCTGGTAACAAAATATTTTGTCAGTTTCCCTTGCTGAAAGAAACAAACAGTTCTAGTTAACTTGCAGCAAAGTAGAAAGTGCAGCTGGATTCCTTGACTGGCCAATTCGACAAAAGGTTCCAAGACTTTAAGAACCTGGTACCGCAATTTAATATCCTCGGCTCCCCATTCACTACAGACGTTTATTCAGCTCCTGAGGATATAAGGCGGGATTTGCAAGGAAATAATGTTTTGAAAAAGAAGTTCAAGTCAGATTCACCGCCTGACCTCTACAAGTCATTATCTTACAATTTGTTTCCAAACTTGAAAAACTTTGCTCCTAAGTTTTTTACACTGTTTGGATCCACGTACATTTGCGAACACGCGCTTTCTTGTTTAAAAATAAACAAGTCGAAGAATAGGTCTTTGCTGACAGACACCAACCTGCATGCTCTTATGAGGATGTCTAACAGCAAACTTGCTGACAATTTCAAGAAGATTGTGAAAAACTGTGAACAGCTGAAGTCTCCTTAACTTTTTTGATTGGTATATTTTTTATAACGTTTTATTGCTACAGCAGAATGTTATGAAACATTTACTATTTTCACAACGACTAAGAATTTTGTCAAATATAGTCAATATTTCAGTTCTAACAATAACTGTATAAATTGGGCGCACCGGAGTGTGAAATACAAAAAGTGTTTGTAATATGAATAGGTGGTTATTTACACACTGAATAAATTTTCCTACTCTGTAATAACAGTGTGCGGCCCTTTACTGCAACGTTGTTCTAATGTGGCCCGCTGCATAAAAAGTTTGCCCACCCCTGTGCCAGGCCAAAATTCTAGAAACTTCAGTGAGGAAAAGAGAAGCACAAGGTTCATCGTGTCCTCAATAAAATGCTTTGACCTTTCACCACAAGTGCACACACTACAATATGAAGGCCCTGACTGGCTCCAATTTCTTTCCTCTGACGGAGAAGGCGTCATATATTCTCCGGCTTGTTTTTCAATAAGAACCACGAGCTGAGCCATTCGCGCCAAAAATGATCTGCGTCGTCAGGGTTTGCACACATATGATCCACTCCCATGCTGGCCTCGGTCAAAGGTTGCTGATGTGGCTTGCTAGCGAACAGGGGCGGATTTACGCATAGGCCATGGCCTAGGACACCGCGCTTTTTGGGGCCCCGCGCAACGATCTTTTTTATGACGACGCAGTGTTAACTAAAATTTTGCAAAACTGCACAGAGGCATAGCTTCACAATTTGCCTTTACGGGCGGAAATGCAAATGTCTAGTCTACTCTAGACTCTTGTCAGTACAGTAACAACATGACAATATTGTGCATCTGAGCGTGAGAGATATTCAGGTCATCTGTATGAAAGCGGTTGCAAAAAAAGAATGAAAAAGAAAAAAACGCTACTTGATGTTCAATTTTCCACTGACAAAAAGCTTGCAACAAAGCAATACCGCCAGATACTGCAAAACTCCGATGAAAAGCAAGATTGTCAGTTTTGTATCCTATGTTTGGTTGTTTTTACTAGATTTTCCCCAAACAGAGATTGCTTGTTGAAATTATGTATGTCAGTTAAATCAGCCCGAACAGTTTCTCGCGAGCTTCACTGGGGAAACGTGTCTACTGGGCTTACTGTGTGGTTAACTGAAGGTGTTGTGACAATACTTTGCTTCTGTACAAAACTTGTCTTCATGCTGTTTATCATCGGCCTATCATAGGCGTACGGGAAGGCATTTTACTGACGGGGGCGGAAAATTGCCCTGAAAATAACAATTTGCCCTGATGCCCTGAAATTAACTTTTTTAGTACAATCCGAATGGGGTCTGAAACCTCTTATAAATCTGTTCTGTACAGTTGAATTCGTTTATAAAGGCTTCGTCTGTAACGTCAATTCGCCTATAATGTTACATTTTGTGCGGTCCCGATGGCATCTTTGACATGCATTTCATATCGCTTGTAAGGTCAATTCGACAATAACGTTCTTTATGCAATCCCCTCGACGTGCCGTTATTGGCAAATTCTGTAGTTACCGTGCTTGTGCTCAATGGGGTGAAGTTCCTTGCGTGTTGTTTTCTCCTAGACAAGAAACTTTACGGTAATTGCCTTTACTGATGCAAATATGTACGCGATTTCGATGGCGCAACGCAATGGTTAAAAGCGACGGTTGCGGACTGAAGGGTCGGACTCCCTATACACCTGCGTGTGTTATCGTAAGTGCTGTGCGATAAAGCAAGGCATGTAAACACGCGCACTCAAAGGATCTTACCGAATTCTTAGATCAAGCTTTTGACCTACCGACATCCGATTGTTCGATTTTTACAGAAAACGAGGGCTTGGTCTAGATCAGCTATGCCCAACCCGCGGGCCGCATGCTACCCAGTTTAGGTTTTCGCTGTGGTAAATGTATCCTATATTCTGACAACCTGTCCTTATTTTGATAATCCTGAATTTGGGTGACAAGACACTACTACTAACATCTTTGATGAAATTGGTCTTCAGTGCCACTTTGTCACGTCTGTTACCATTGCAATGAGGATTCGAACGCTTTCAGTACATTAGCTTAAGTAAACTTTAGTTTGCTAAGACCAAAGTAAGCCATTCAATGTGCGGCCTTCATTAATACGTCATTCAATGTGCGGCCCTGGTCCAGATAGTGACATACTTTTTGGCTCAGTAAGACATTTGGTTTGGATATACTGTAGCTGGTCTAGATCAAAGCCATTATAACCAGTCACGTATTTAGTCCAGATTACAAACTGAACTAGCCCAATTTACACGGACCACCCCAAGTGAATATACACTGAATACACTGCATTGAAAATTTTTTAACCGTTCAGCATTTTTGTACAACTAGCACTTGCCCTGAAAAACAGAGTTTTCCCTGAAATTTTTCACTGTATTGACTATACACTTTTTATCATTCAGGATTTTTGAGCAACTTGCGCTTGCCCTGAAAAACAGATTTGACCTGAAATTCTTCACTGTATTGAAATATTTTTTATCATTCAGGTTTTTTGAGCAACTTATGTTTGCCCTGAAAATTTTCACTGTATTGAATATACTTTTTACATTCAGGGTTTTTGAGCAACTTGCGCATGCTCTGAAAGACAGAGTGTGACTTGAATGCACGTACTGAATGCATATTTTTGATCACTCAGGATTTTTGAGCAACTTGCGCTTGCGCTGAAAACCAGAGTTGCCCTGAAATTTTTCACTGTTTTGAAATATTTTTGATCATTCAAGAATTTTGAGCAACTTGCGCTTTCCCTGAAAACAGAATTTGCCCTGACATTTTTCAAATCGGGTGGCGGCAGCCTCCCCCCGTCCTCGGCCTCGTACGCCATAGAGGATGAAAACACTATATTTTATATTGCTTGGAAAATGACAATTTCAAAACGGCATAAATAAGCTCTGTGTTCACTGAATGGATTATGCTTGTTAGGTTCAAAAATTAGGAGTTACTATCACTACAAAAAAGGAGTTTACGTACAGGTGATCAGATCGACAGCTAGACGAATTTTTCGAGGTAGGCAACAAGGTCCCGCATGAAAATCTTTATATCCAAAACACAAACCTACCAATAATGCTAGAAATCGCGGAAATTTAACGAAGAGAACTTCTAAACTACACGAAAGAGCTGTAAATTCCAAGAAAAGATCCCAATGCCATTTGTTCTTTAGACGAATGTGGGAAAGGCTTTAATTTCTGTTGAAGATCTAAAGCAATTGTGGAACGAAAGTCGACACCACAAAAGATGGATTTTGAGAGGGCACTACACACAAGAGGGGCATACTTTCACGCTTTTCACACAAACGGCCAAATAGGTCACACTTGCGTGGGGCCCCAAAAACTAAGATGGTCTAGGGACCCGTGCTCCCTAAATCCGTCCCTGCTATCCGCCTTCACATACACCTTTAAGAATGTCAAGTATCCGCCTTCACATACACCTTTAAGAATGTCAAGTAGTATGTTCTCACAAATTTTGGTTGGAAGGCGGAAGAATTTTGTCATTGATTTGGCCGATTTCGGAACGCAAACCGGAAAAGGTTGCCCGCCCCTGCCTAAGGAGAATCTTTGTGTAGGAATTTTGTTACACCTCAGGTAATCATGGGTCAATTTGGTCAAATTTTTGTTCCCCGTCGAAAACTACAAAACTTGTGCGGTTTTCGATAAAACTGCCCGAAAAAGCGCCTAAAAATGCAGCTATCGAAAGAATCAGCTTTCTACGTGAATGTTAACTAATTTTTAATGTAAGTAGAAGAACCGTTTGTCAAAACTGGGCAGAGGTTACCTGATCAGACCTGCACAATTAATGATTTTTCAGTCGATTTTGTGTTGTAAGTTCAACTTGAATAAACAAACTTGAGGATTTATTGTGAACCACGATTTTACGAGCAGGAAACCTATTTCCGTAGCACTGAAATAAAAATCCCACTCCCAATAAAATTGGAAAACCTCATTGATGTCCAAGAAGAACAAAGAACAAAACCAATGCTCAAATTTTTGTATGAAAGAATGCAGCTTCGTTTATTGGAAATTGACGGCTGCAGCGCTAGACATGCTGTTGTCTCTTCCTTTGTTTTTACTGACGTGAAACATGTTCTTTTTCAGATACCAACGAATGTGCAACACCTTATAGCAATCCGTGTCAAAATGGTGGAACTTGTTTTAATAAACAAGGAGGGTTCGCTTGTCAGTGCCCATCAACCTGGGCAGGTCATATGTGTGATCAAGGTAAACAACATGAAATTGTGCAAATGTAAAAATTTGCATTAGATTAAAATGAAAAACGACACACGAAAGTTTCAAAAAATAATTCCGCTTTGATGCACTCCTTGTCATTAAGTACTGTATGTTTCCAAGCAGCAGCGTATGCACGTCGTGATTGCGGACAGATTCTTCTTATTTTGACAAAAACGCATGGCAATATAAATACGACCGGTAGCTATTGCAGGATAATGAATAAGATTAACCAACACCTGAAACTTACTTGTATCGCCACATGAGTAACCGTTTAAATGTTGGCAAAATATTTCCGATGAAATTCGAAAGCTTGAAATAGCTTCAAACATGGTGACCAATAAGTTGTGTTAAAAATTTGGCTTATTGTTCCAAATAAATATTCAGTGGATGTAGGTGTTTCCATTTGATATGTGCAATATGTTAGAATTGGTGGTGATTTTTTCAAATGTTTTTGATTTATTCAGACAGATTTTGATAAATTCTAAGAAAACTAAAGGAAACTGGTCACACAGAAGATTACCTATTTGGGAATTACTTTCAAGCAAAATTCTGGTGAAAAATTTTAAAATAATCTTCGCAGTGATTTTGAAAAAGTCTTGGGATATATTTATTTGCGACGGTTGCAAAAAGATGCATGCAATCTGTAACCTAATATGTATTGGAAAATGCTGCATGTCCTGTCAGCTTTTCCCAGCTTGCCATTAAGTTTTTTCAAATACATTCTGATACTTGACACGGCCTCGAAACGTGAGTGTTGCTTAGTGGGTTTCCAACTCTGAAATTAAAAAATTGGAAAAAACATCAAGTCAAAACGGCAGGAAAAAAGCATGTATTCACTGACAATATAAGACTGTAGAACGAAAAACTTGAGAAAAATGGTTTGAAAAGAACAAACACCTGTTTATTTCATATTCTCCGCAAGAGACGAAGGTGATCCACCGTTTCAATTCGATGTTTTTCGGTTGAACTTTTTTTTTCACAGATGTCAACGAATGTACAGCAAGCAAAAACAATCTGTGTCAGAATGGTGGAACCTGTGTGAATAACCCAGGGGGTTTTGCTTGTCAGTGTCCGTCGAGCTGGACAGGCGCAAATTGCAGTCAAGGCAAGTGTCAATATCCGTTGAAAAACATGGGTTTTATAAATAAATTGACACATTGGTGATATCAGCAGTTCTGACAGAGTTAACAAGCGTTTAGGTATTTTGAGTTCCATGTCAAGTGAAGTGAAAAGTCCCAAAACGCACCAAGAATAATGTGTGACTGATGGTTGAAAATTGTAGTAGGAAATGATGTGCTTGTAAGGTGACTAGGATACCATATGCCAGAATAAAGATTTTGTAATAATTGCAAACATGCCTGTCAAGTTGTGCATTGTATCGTACGAAAATCATGTAATTCCAATATTTGAAGATAATTTGAATAGCTTGGTTTTCGCAGATGTCAACGAATGTACAACAACCGCAAACAATATATGTCAAAATAATGGAACATGCTTGAATAAACCAGGAGGGTATTTTTGTCAGTGCTTGTCGAATTGGACAGGTCCGGTGTGCAATCTGGGTATGTGTAGGCTAACTGCAATTTAACAGAATACGTTTCATGGGAGAGCTAATTTGTTTGTGAATTTGAGTTATTCACAGTTGCCGAGAAATATTTGGTTGTTTTCGATGGTGATATTTTTTCATAAAAATTTTATGAAAGCTTGTTATACGGTCTCACAACGGTTTTCATTCGAGGGTTTGTTTGACAGACGGTTTAACTAAACAAATGTGAGTTTTTTTCTCGAATCATAGATGTATGAACAATGAGCATCTTTCCGATGTACTGAAATAAAAATCCCAACTGCCAACAAGATTGGAAAACTTTGATCATGGGATAAAAGAAAAAAGGCTGTATTTCTGAATAAACGTGTTAGCTACTTTTGAAATCCGAAGTGATCACCATTGCCAGGGTTATTACTCAGCAATAAAAAAAGTTCAGAGAGGCCAATGTCCTGTGTGCCTAAATTTCTGAAAAGAATTCATGCAACCACGCGAAGCGTTCAAAATGTTTGCTTGTTCAAAATCTCGCTTAAACTTTGGGTTTTGCACGATAAATACAATATCGAAATTCACTTGATATATATTGTAAAACATTTATGTGATTCTGTTAAAATTTTACTGCTGAGTAGTAGTTGAATGAACTGCTTGTACTTGTAAGGGTTTTTTGAGGAAAACGGTTTTCTTTCAAGGTTTGAGTTCATTTTTAATTGAAATAGTGGAAGCGCAATTTCTTTCAGATGTTGTTATTGAGTTTTAACTTAACATTGGATGATAATTTAAAAATTTCCGGACAAAAGTAAAACATTTGCGCATGTTCAACCTTTTTGTTTTTACTAGAAGTTTTCCGCTGTAGCAGATGTCATCTGTAGCTTCGTACTCAAATTTTATTGAAGTGTAACATGTTTTTCGTAGATTTCAACGAATGTGCGACATCATATAGAAATCCGTGTCAAAATGGTGGAATATGTGTGAATAACCATGGTGGGTTCACTTGTCAGTGCCCATCAACTTGGACAGGTCATACGTGCAATCAAGGTAATGATTATGCACTTATGCAAGCTTAAAGATATGTGTTAGTTTAATTAGAAATCAAACACTCCACAAATTTGCTTTCCAGAAATAATCTCGCTCCTTGTCTTTGCGTATGTCAAGAGAAAATTATAGTTCACCTGGTCAATTCGGAGAGTTTTGTTTGTTTTGAAAAGCACATTATCCAAAATGAAAGCCAACTGTTAATTTTGCAGTCGGTTGGTGATGATGAACTCAAACTTAAGGGTTTTTACTTTTATTTTGAGGTCCTTGTGAAGATTTGTATGCGATGAGCATGAAGTGGAACGTTATGTAATTGTTGCGCGGAAGTGCGTAGAGGGCAATGAAATGTGGGGCGAAGAGGTCGAATGCCTCTGACATCCAAAGCAGGGGGACATCAAAACTGTGAAATGGCAAAAAACACTTTTTATAGAATTGGTGTATTTACAGTAGATGCTTCCTCGCATTGTAACATTTTATTGAATTGTTGTAACTAATATGTTGGTATTACTGACGCATAGAGTATGGACTTGATGAGAACTTGTGTGGGAGGGGCGTGCGAGTGTATTTTAAGAGACCGAAGAGAGATGAAGCACTGCCATCGTTGTCTTTAAGGTTTTACATTCTATCTTTCTACTCGCTTTGTAGGTTTGCCAAATCCTGCTAGTCTCTGGTTGATTTGCGACTTATAGTCTTGAAAATATCGCTCGATTCTCTATAGCCTGGGTTTTTAATTAGGGGGCATGAGAGATCCGTAAGGCTGTTGCTAGTGTGCCAGCGACATAAAAAGTGGTAAATCCATTGTTTTGTCATTCGTAAATTTATTGACATTTCATTACACACGCCACAATGAAAACAAAAACAACAGTACATTATGCGAAAACGAAAACCTTTTGAACTTGATTGTTCAAAGCTGGATTTAGGAGTAAAGAACCCTTTGTTTCATTTTGGGTGACAATGCGAATTGTGTCACAGGGCTAGATCATGTATGATATGCGGCGATGGATTCATCGCTTTCGATTGTTGTGATTAATTAAAATGGCGCAGTAAATTTGGCAGAAACAACATCGTTCGGAGCTGTTAAGAAGCATTCGGCGCCAAGTACGATACATTTCAAAAAGTATAATGGATTTGGAGCAGAGCGCCAGCGCACTTTCTGAAACGTTCTTCACTTTTTCATCGCCGAAAGTGCCATGCAAAACTCTGCCCCCTAGCACATACGTTTTGCAGTGTTCAAGTGCCTTGCATAACGTGGTTAAAGATTCGGACAGCTAATTTCACTCTTTTATTTTCCGCTTAGGCGAAGGTTTTTTTGCGTAACTCTTTTGCACGCGGCAAGAGTTTGGGCAGGTTCTTGTGCTGTGCTTGCATTTCACTTCCTCAACACTGGAATATGGTAAGGGGATCCAATCGAGGAGTTGCCCTGGGCATTTTGCAATAAATTACACGCTTTTTCTTAATGTTGTCTTGTGTTGCGCGCAACGCCAGCTATTGGTTTATTTCATACCATCTTGACTTTATGCTTATTTATTATCAGATGTCAACGAATGTGCAGGAGGCATGAATAGTACGTGTCAAAATGGCGGAATGTGTGTGAATAACCCAGGGAGTTTTACTTGTCAATGTCCACGGAATTGGACTGGAGCAGATTGCAGCCAAGGCAAGTCTCGATATACGTTGAATAACGTATGTTAGAAGAGCCTGTCGATAAGTTCTTTATATCAGCAATTCCACCACATTCGAAAAAATCTTGGATGCCTTGAGTCCGTTGTCACGCGAAAGTTCTCGAAATACAGCGAAAAGAATCTGTTGGTTTTACTGTCTTACGTGCGTCTTGCGTGTGTGTGTGTTAGACTGAACATTGACGTTAGTTATTTATTTAGTGAGAAGTTCACAAGGGCACAGAATACTTCTAAACAACTCCTGTTGGAGTACGCGTTACTTGCATCAAATAGACGATGAAAGAAGAATGAACACTAAATCAAAGCGCCTGCAACTCTTGCATTCGCTCAGCAGCGTTTCAGATTGCAGGAGTGGGGATGCGCAGAGTTACGTCAAAACAATTTCCTATTTTAAACTAATTTTGTAATAGATTCCTATACGTCACCATGTTGGAAATTACTTCCGTATTTGTCCAACATTAGTAGCGACAAATAACAAACACAAAAGTTTGTAAAATGATGCAACCATAACTATTTGCATAAATTTGATAATCTGAAAATCCTACCAAACTTTTTCAATCAATTTCCGCTCCACAGTCCCAGTATATCTACTGTATACATGTCGTAATCGCAGCCTATTTACGTGCTTGTATTGAAAAGATTTTGCCTCGTTTTTATGAAACAAGGCAAATGGAAGTGAATGATTTGTGTCGAAAAAATATTGAAAAAGCATACATTAAAATAAGACCTACACGCATCGCTAAGTTAGGTAAACTTTAGTCTTCCCCAAAATATTTCAGTTTAATTTTGTAAAAAACATTGATTTATGCAATGAAATTAGCAAAAATTATTGTGAAAATTTTGTTTGGTGATAACACATAGTGTTTGCGATCAAATTGGTTAGTGTTTCATTTTGCTAAATACAAGGTTTAGGTTATTTTGTAGCATTCGTTTCAGTTTGACACTTTAGTTTCTTTAGCATTTCAATTTTCATTGACACTTAGAATTTTGTTAGTATTGAGAAAAAAAATTCTCACCCGGATGCTGACGTAATTGGAGGTTGAAATTTACGGAAACATTCGCCGAAAGAAATGAAACCAATCAATACAGCGAATATAGTATCATCATAAGGTGCTTTTAATTGGTAAAATATACGAAAAGATGTCCAAATGCTGTTGCGTAGTAGTTCGTGTTCAAATATAATACGGCACACCATTTAACATTTTCAAAGTTGATTATTGGAAGCAGTTTGAAATACTTTCTGAAGCTTTTCAAAGCCTTAGCTTAGATAGTTAGATAAGGATCTTTCAAACACTGAAAGCCAAGGTGGAAACAACAGCATAACTAAGAGGAAAGCAATGGTTAACAGTGTATTTAGAATGCTGAACTTGGAAAATAATGTTTCGAAAAACGTTCAATTTTTCATTTCAAATTGTTCGCTGACATGCGAGGCAATTCACTGTTTTGACTAAATCTATTTTGATTTTTAACTTACGTTTCGCAGATGTCAACGAATGCGCAATAAGCATAAACAGTCCGTGTGAGAATGGTGCAACTTGCATAAACAGCGAAGGGGGATTTACCTGCCAATGCACACCGAATTGGACCGGTGCAAATTGCAGTCAAGGTAAGGGTTGCATAAATTTATTGGATCAGCTACGCTTAGGAAGCAGCTGATGAAAGTATCAGCAGTTCTAGCAGAGTTGTCATGTTCCTAGATGCTTTGCGTCCATTGCCAAATGAAAGTTCTGAAAACGAATCGACAAGTATTTGTGAGTTGTGGTTGAAATTGTTTTAAGGAAATCAGGTTCTGAAGTTATTTTTATCAGAAACAGGTTAACAAACAATAAGAATAAATGTGGCGTTATTGTGACTAACTTCAGAGAAAATTATGTCGCAAAACATGAAGAACCAAAACAAAATAAATCATCGAAGCACACCAGTTTGCAATGACAGGAAAGTCAAACGTGAGGTGAATTTCTTGATTATTCACATCAAAACTGCAAACAAGTTGAACTTCATATAACAAACAAAATGTTTAAGTGTGCGAAATCTGAACAGAACTCGGTGTGGTTCCTGGGTACAAAAGCATTTCTGAAACCAAATCAATCGGACATGAGGGTATGATTTCCATCAATGCATTGATCCTACCGAACCTCCGCACCTCCGGAAAATTGATGTCATGAAGCTCTTCTTTTATTCACGGTTTTGATGAATAAGTTGATAATGAAAGTAACGGCCAAAGCAATAAATTTAAACGACAATTAGTTGATAAATTGGTGATACTGTTGCGGAGCAACAATGCCTGCGCGTCTGCTGGAGTTGACAAACTCTTCCATGTTTTGAGTCAATTGTCAAAAGAAATTTCCCAAAATATATCGACAACTGTTTCTGATCAGTGATTGAAAGATGAGAAAATAACGTTTTGGAAAGTGACCAGGAATTTGAAGGTCAGAAACAACTTTTGTTATAATTTGAAAAATTTGATACTGCCTGTTATGAGAAACGTAAATCTTGATATTTCATACGTTAAAGATGATGTTAGTGAGCTCGGATACATTAACTGATTGTTCTAGGTTTCTTCTGAGATTTTGAGGAATCTTCCGCTATGGGCGTCCGCAAAGGCGGGCAAAATGAATATCTCTCCTGGTAATTGGGACTATAGTTTGTTTTTTATAAGAAACAAAAATTTCCAGAAAACCTGAAATCAGCAGCATAAAGGTGCGTTTACACTAGCGGTTTTCGAGCTTTGCAAGCGTCGAAGCGTTTGTTAGTTTTATTGTGGCTGTGGAAACGGGACGTTAGGCGCTTCAAGCGCTTCAGCTGCGTAACTGGATCCATGGAAAACAGATCGCATGCAGCCCTGACGCGCGTTGTGGGCGACGGAAGCTGTGGTGAGCTTGATGTCCAGGTAGGTCTAGGCCAGTCTCAGCCTGTATCAAAGATCCCTTTTGTATGAAATGATCGGTTGTGGTTGTTTGGATTATTTATGCTTAATGATAGATTTACAAAGGATTTGGACCTTGTCTCTGAACTAGACACTTGAGGAAAACCAATAATAATAAAGTGCCAACTGCTGAAAATCATTTCTGAACTCTTGCATTAAGTTTTTTTTCATAAATTTTTTTCATCATGTCGCACCCATCAAAAGTTCGTTGCTACACTATGGGAAAACCAAGAGGTTCCTTATTTTATTACACCTAATGTCTGCTGCTTAACATCATCTCGCAGAAGAGTAACTTTGTCTAGGTTATCTTGTGCAATGAAAAGAACTGCATGATTTTTGTTACACAAGCTTCAATTGTGTGCCATGGCTTAGCATACATTACACAAATCTGACTAGCCTTGACGTATGTAGTCACTGATTGCAGTGCAGATGTTGGCTTATCTCAAAGTGTATTTAGTCTAGCCCTCTAACGACCAAGTTTTTTTTTTAAGTTAAAAAAAATCCCTGAGTGGATTTTTGTATCCATTTTGATACTAGTATTGAAATTTGAAAAAAATTTTTTTTTTAATTTTGTCTTTACCCCCATTTT
>Ga0210059_1008107_pt1 | contig 16619 bp, 7 predicted proteins | sample Ectturendosymbi2_FD_188042 | JGI IMG/M metagenome (GOLD analysis project Ga0210059, IMG submission 188042) | Ecteinascidia turbinata endosymbiont from Florida, USA - Sample 2 (SPAdes) (version 2) | ecosystem: Host-associated > Tunicates > Ascidians > Unclassified | place: Key West, Florida...
TAATTTAACTGCTGAGGGGCATCGACTCGACAACCTTCCGGTTCCTTCAATGCCCTGGCGTCCTTGCACTGATTTGTGTTTTTTCTAGCTGAATATTAATTATCGCCAAATAAAATCAAGTCAACTCAACTCAACTATATTTTATGCATCTGCCCTTCTTACAATCTCTTGCATTTACTTATGAGGAACTACAGTTCTTAAAAGAAACCGCACTGTGCTGTAAATGTAGGCTACTGTATGTCGTGTTTTAGGTTTTCGCTATGAACTGTGAAAATCAGGAGTAAATTTGATTGAAATTCCATAAATTCCGAAGTTTCAACATCATGAAAAGCAAAGGGACCAGAATCGTTGGTGGAAAATTAATACGGCCCGCCATACCTTGCAGATTTTGTTTTTGGCCAGTGACTAGGGAAAGGTTGCCGACCCCTGATGTAGAAGCATATGCATATTATGTCAACAAACTTCGCAAAACGTTGGTTTGGAAACATGAATATGACGTCAAATTGTGACGTCACACAGAGCGCACACCAAACAAAAATGAACACCATATGCAACTGTATGAAAACCCCCATGAAAATTTTCTGCGTACGCCACTGTGTCCATTTCACGTCTTTTAATAAATGTTCAGCCATATCTCTTGGCTGACCTTTATCAAAAGGTTGTTGCTTAGATACTCGTGTGAAACTCCGCCCATATTAGTCATTTGTTCACCTGATTCAGATGTTCTTCCAAATTTATCAATTGTCATCTTTTATTATACCAGCAAATTATGCCGTCGTCAAAAACAATTGATTTATTTCTTGTAGATGTTTTCCTTCTGCATCTGCTTTAAGACATGTAAACAAAGATGACCACAGAAAACATCTCCCTTGGCTGATTTTGTTCAGTTGGGCAGAACACATCACCATGGAGGTAATCGTTCCATTCAGTTGGTGGGGTGTTGAGTTCGCGTTGCAACCTCAACATGAAACTTTGTCAGACTCTGGAAAATAGTTAAAAAATGACATTCATGACTTAGAAAATAAGTCCAGGAAAAGACGCAGAGACTTGTCATTACTTTCGATGCATATTAATGACTGGGAAGAATAGTGGGAAAATAATATTCTACCCGGAAATGAACTTTCAAAAAAATGCATAAAAATAGAACATCGTGAAGACTGAGATATCCATTCCAACTGGAGTGGATATTACGGACTGTCTACTAGTTGAATCATTTTGTAGGCCTATATTATTTGTTTTGTATGTGCGTATTAATCATGGAGAGGGTAACCAAAGCCATTAGTTATACAAACTCCGTTAATGAATCACAGTACTTTCCAAGTCATAACAACGGCTTGAAATGATAGGTTTACGGCGGATGAATATTCCCAGCGAACCGTATGATGTGACGTCCATGGAATGACTCCACGTTAAGGCAACCACCTGACAAACTGATCAGCAGGTCACCATGTGTAGACAAGGCCTTGATCAGCGGGTCCCCACGCGGAGACCACACATAAGGAAAATTATTCCACGTGACCAATATGATGATACCTTAAAGCATTACGTAAAGTGGAGTCGTTTTAAGCAGTACTGCACTGTTTACGTAAAGACGTCACGTGTAGACAAGGCACTGACCAATAAGGAGATGAGTTTGTGCCTTAACGCGACCAACAAAAATAGGTGACAAAACCTACTTTAGGCATGAAAATTCTACCCAGGTCAGTCTGTCTCAGGCCACTTCCTGGTAAGCAGCAAGATTCCCACTGGAATCTTGAGACCTTAACCCACTGGTTAAGAAGAATATTCCCTCTGGAATCATACAGAAAGGAAGCTTTTTAATACTGTAGGCCTACTACGTGACCTAGTATGACGTCATATGAAGGTTTTTATAAACTCGAACATTCTGAGCAGAAGTTAGTCTGGTTTGGGTTTCGGCCGAGTAAACCACTCATTTTATGGTCTGTGGATTACGGGATTAACATAAGTAGAAATCCAGTATGTATTACGGGCTATAGTTTCAATAAGAGACTATAGAAGGGAATCATGGTCCACTGACCTGTTTTATTCCTGATCTATGATAATGGTGCTTGCTGTCTCCTCATAAATGAAATCCCTGAACTCGTGTTGCAACCCCCTGTTTGTCGAATTGCTTCATACAATATGCATGAACAGTGGCGGCTCGTGGTGAAATTGGCCGGGAGGGCTGCGGAATTTCAACTCAGGTTGAACATATGGGATTGTCGCCATGTTTGTTAATAATTAGTGGCGTTTCCAGTCACTCCAGTAGTCCTTATCAAATTCGTAATTTTCAGCTGTCCATATTGATACATAGAAAACATTCACTTCAGTTTAATGAAGCCAAACCCAAACCCTTAAGCGTAAACAAGAACACAAAAATATTAAGCCGATCCCATCAAAGTATGACGCATAACCACAGCCACCAAAGCTGCAAAGGCGAGTGTCGAATCCAGCACCACTCGCATACTAGACTTTTGTTGCAGTTCTCTTCTAAAAGAAGCAAACCACAACACATTTAGGACATTCCGCGAGAGCACTGGTCAATAGGAATGTCCATGGCACGCCCAAGAACACCAATAGGTAACTTAGACCCGCCGGTCTTTCAGCTCGACTTCGCTCAGTGTATCACAACAATTAATTGTATTCACCCATGGTTTTATTGGTATAGCATTAAGCACTGCGGATATTCTATCACAACAGGGGTTTATATCAACAATCTTTAGTTTACGGCAAATATCAGGGGTTAACAATTGGGGTTTATAATGTACTTCAACATACATAGGTTTTATCACAGTTATCCCAAGTCAATGCGCAGTTTTATTATCACATTTTAGGAGAGAGAGTCTGTGCAAATAACTCAATTTATTCAACATTAACACCATAACCAGCTTTCCGTAATTGGCTATACCTTCGGTAGTTCCGTCAGTCTAGCCTTACTGGACTAGTAGTCAGCTACAAGCGTATTCTGGTTCACGAATTCGCCAGACCCCACAAGTTCGCCAACTAGCTATCCAGTTTGGTAAGCCCACTACTGGTTAAGGTGTTGAATTGGTATACCCACGAGATCAACTGAACTGAATGTCCAGATGCACTCCTACTTGTAGCCACAGGGTCGGATTCTCATTAGTTGAATTTGTGGGTGTTGTCACGCTTGGATTTAAGATTTCCTATGGTGTGCATAGGCGTGAGTTCGTGACGTCATTATTTTGAATCTGAATTTTTCGGAGTGGCAATGCTTTGGATTGTATAGGGTTTGCATAACCGCTAGCGCGTGACGTCATTTTTGTAGGAATTTTGGTATTCGAAATTATAGTAGTTTTGATTACAATTTTTATTATGGTTTGGGCTGAGTTTTTCAAGACGGTTTTTCTAAGGGTTTTTGTTACTCTCTCTTTTACATCCTAATACAATAAATACATAAATACAATTTTACAATAAATAATGTTTTTCAATGTCCGCCTTCGTTTGACTTGATTTGGATTCGTCAATAAACTTCGGAGTATCATTCGTTCGTTGTTTTCGTTCATAGTTTGCGTCTTCTTTTTAGGATTATTTCAGGATCACAAGATGTTTCATGTTGAGGAGTAAAACGAACTCAACAATTGGAATATTCCGCTCGTCTACTTAGGCGTTATTGTTAACAAAACAAAGCTTAGCATTATGTTCAAACCGTGTCGTGGCAGCAGACCTAGGCTAGTTTCCACTTTCTTTGAGCTGGTAACCTACTTTAATCATGTCCTCTGAAATGAAGTTTCAATTTTCCAAAAAATTTGGAACAGTTTATGATTTTACACAAAATGTCTGTTTTTTTTTAACTGGATTGTTATGCTTTTCCAGTAAAAGTTTTTATCCTGAATCAATTACAGCTGCAATGTTCACCTCACCAAAATATTAAAGGTCTTTACTTGAATGCTTACTGTATAGGCTTGCCAGATTTCTCATGCTTCAAAATTTTCACATTTCAATGTTTTAAATCAGTCACATCTTTTGCTGTCCAAGAATGATATCCACCAACTACTGCCGTACATCTTCAAACGCCAAACCTAGTCAGTTCATCAGCTTAGCCTATTGTTGCAAGCTGCACTGGTGGAGATAAACGAAGAAGGGCTGTATTTTCGCAGCCCGAGATTGGCGACCAGATTTGAATCTGATGCCGCCAATATCGCCACAGTACTAGTAAAAGCGTTGTTAAACTTAATTATAAAATTCAATATCCAAGAAAATCAGGTAGTAAAAAACAGTGAAGATCATATTTCCTCTGTTTTTTCTTTGAAAATTCATCGTCAAATTATCAAAAACGTTTTGCGATAGGCGGATCTACCACCACGTTTTTTGCAGCGAATTGTTCGGTTTCTTTCCTTTAGGGCTGTGCCGAAGACAGCCCCGAAATCGCCAAACTCATCGGCAAGTATGTTGAAAACGTCATCGCATAAGCGGCATCGTTGGAAATAAGCGAAACATTGTTTTTTTGGATTCCTAGGAAACGTTGGGCCAAAATGGTGTCGGAAGTACCGAAAATGATTGTGTTGTGAAATTTTCGTAACTAAATCCAAAGTTAAGGCGAGTTTGGCTGTTTGGCAGAATCTTTTGCTTTAGATTTTTCAGGGAGGGCTGCAGCCCGGCAGCCCGTCTAGACGAGCCGCCCCTGTGCATGAATACTAATGGCGGTTTCATGATGAGATTGCAACGCAAACTCAACTTGTCAGGTTACGGACGTTGCAATGCAAATGGACGTCCGCAAAACGCTTTACTACCCCATTAGTCTAACTAGTCTGTGCTGGTTGAACCCCAGTTTTCAATCTTTTGTCTGAAACGTTTTCTACACTTCGGCTATCAGAAATGCTGTTTGGCCCCCCCAGTTTTTTCTTAATTTCCCGTTCGTTTGGTTGACATAAACAGTAGATAGCTTTCGGTCAGCAATGTTTTTAACCAGGGATTCTCAAACGTTTTTGTTGTGCAGCCCCATTTTAACAAAGGCTTTTCTATGCGACGCCTTCGTGGATGACCTAGATCAGTGGTTCTTAACCATTTTTACATGTCTTACCCTATTATCAAACAAGATTGCCAGGTTTACCCCCAATGCACTCAGTGGTGTTCACTTATTAAAAATACCAAATTAACAAACTCTTATTGTTCAGAATGATTTATGAAAATTTACATTTGCTGAAATTATGATTGAGTAAATTTACCCCTTGAGAGGATGAAATTTACCTCCAAATTTACCCTAGGTTAAGAACCACTGGTCTAGATGTTAATGATACGTGTAAACGTCCCATTAAAAATATCAAGACGCATTTTTGCCTACGGCGAAATCATACAAATGCACACATTCCACGATAGCTACTACATAGTAATAAAACAACCAAGTGATGGAGACAGTAAGGCGAAAAAAGTTAACCAAAAAACAATTCCCTTTATAGACGTTTGCAAGCACAACTAATGGGATGGATGCACTTAATGATTTTTACGCAGATCATCCATTTGTAGATTGATACAATTAGCCAACGCAGGAAGAAAGACTTTCTCAAAAGTTTTCATAAAGCATTGGTTTTTGTCTTGATGATTGCCAATTCTGAGAATGCCGCTTCACACAAGTATAATGTTGTGCAAACGGCTAAGAGTTTATGAACCGCCAGATCAGAAATGGCTGGGTATCCATATCTTGTTATCAAAAATCACGTAAACTTTATTTTGAAAAGTCCATTTGCAAACAACTTTTGTCGGTTACTATAACTCCGCAAATTCATCCTGTGATTATTATGGCAGCTGTGTGGCCTCTTGAAATTTCAATTGTGCATGGTTTGCGGATCCAACTTTTCCTGATTCAAACTCCAAAGTACGTCTGAAATTGTGTGAAGCTTTAGTCTAAACTTGCTCAGTGTGCTCTCAAAGCAGTTAGCCTATAGCTAGCCCCGATCCTGGACCTAGAGATCTAAACAGAAGCATGCCTTCGTGTCAGAAAATGAATGCAACAAGGTCAGTATTATAGTCATTGCGTTGAAACAATCATGACGTACAACGCATAACTTGTGCTTGGTTGAGTAACACATAACTTGTGCTTGGTTATCATTTGATAGTTCAGGCAGACATCCTAGTAAAAACTGACAGCATTAAAACGGAATAATTGCTCTTAAAAATGCAGTAGAAATGGATCCACTGCAGGCCTGCTTTTAATTTTCTTGTAAAGTTCACAAAAACTTTTAAATCTGGTTTGTCAAGCCAATTTGTTTCGCGACCCCAAAATTACACTTCGTGACAACATTTGGGGTCGCGACCCATAGTTTGAGAAGCCCTGTTTGCAGTGGCAATTCCAGAATTTAAAAAGTGGAGGGTGGCCACTGCGGGGCTAATGAAAAAGTAAGGGGGCAGTATAAATGTCTAACTTCCTTGGTTATGTTTCGTTGTTTTGAAGATTAAGGAGCTATGTTAACCCTAGCAAACCCAACAGACATCCACGACATCCAGATTCATTTTTATTCTGACTGTTGGTTAGTGGGCCCTTCAGCTAAATCTTGCCCCCCCCGACTCAAACCTCTAGTTACGGCACTGTTCATGACCAGTGAAAAATTTGGAAACATTGATCTGCTTTCAATTGAAAGGAACGAGCTGAAAAATAGATTTAGATGATTTCATTGACGAATTTAACAGTCGGCATGATAATCGAAGGATTTAGTTACATTGAGGTGAAGGTGATATAAAAATCTAATGAAGACTTTGCAGGGATCTGTGTGAAAACCATACTGCTGACTGTTTATTTGTCTGAAACTTTTTAGGTTAAGAGTTAGTGCGTGTTTGGCTTATGACAAGATAGTCATAAATCAACGCTGGGTTGAAAAGTCAGCTTTTGAGGATCAGTCAGAGGAGAATCTAGTGTGAAAATTGAAATGAACGACTTTGCTAGGAATATTCTGCAAAACAAGTTTTACGCATGCTGTTACATCTTGCTATCAGATACACGCCCTAAATGCCGATGCACACCCATCTGCGGCGCTGCTACGTTACTTTAGGTGCAACTGGTGCCGAAACCTCGCTGCTGTTAATTGCAAACTGCATTCAACCTTCTCACCCTATCCACGCTGCACATGGGTATTAATTACATTCGTAATAGTGGTTGCATAACATTGTTATGGTTACACTGCAATAACAAAATGTCCATAAACTACCACAAAATCGAAGTAGCCATGCAGTCACCAATCCGTTGGCAGATGGTTTATTTAAAAAAATTTCGCTTATTAGTAAATATATTTTGACGAAACCAGTTGGCTATCAACAGTCTACTTGTCTCTGTGTCAAGATGGAATTCGTGGATGGAACCAATTTCGCTCTCATGTGAATTGTATTCACTTTCGTGGAGCTGTTTTCGTTCATGTGGGACCGGCACAATTGTGTACGGAATATGGCGTTTCGTTTTATATGTGCAGTGCTGTGGAAGTTGCATGGTTAACTCAGAATATTCAACATAGCAGTAACACGTGTGTGATTGCATCTGCAGTGGGCGTTTAGGTGTCTCTAGAAAATAATAACGTTAGTTCATATATAATGATTTTCACAAGCCTATGTTGGGTATGATAGGGTTGATCATAGCTATTTAAGTGTAGTGGGGCGGATTCCAAGAGCAGGGGAGGCGAGTAACTGCCAATGAATGGGATCAGGTATAGGTGAGGGATCGGAACTGGTCTTGAAAGAGCCTTGTTTGGGGCTTGTTGATGTCTGTGTGATTGATAAGGAGTAGCTCACATTTAGAATTATTAATCTCCAGGCCAATCAAGGATAAACCATCTCTAATCATGGTAGCATTGGTGAGCAGCGTCTATGGGTCTCCACCAATACATCCATCATCAAGGTACCAGATGTATAGGTCAGCTTTGATCTTGGATGTTACTTCATGGATGGCAAGGGCAAAAAGGGCTGGGCCAAGGGGGTCGTCTTGGTGCACGCTGGTGGCCGAATTTAGACTGAAGTTTCCATGAAAGAAGGATGTTTTTGAAGTATAACAGGTTCAAATGAAGGGGTAGATTTCTAGGAGGTGTTTTTGAGCTTCTTGAAGAACGGTGCCTCGGCGTATGCTGTTGAAGGCATTTTTAACATCAAGTTTAAGGAGAACTTTTTCATTGTGAGGTTGGTCCATGTAGCAACGGGTGGCATGGATTGCAGCTTCGCAGCTTCACCTACTTTGGAGGGCAGGAGGAGCTCACGAAACCCCATAGGATGAAGGGTTTCAAGCAGATTTTGGCGACCAGACGTCGATAGGTGCATCCTACAGCAATGGGTCTGAGGTCTCCGTTGCTTTTGCAAAGCCCATGGAGTTGAGCGCCATAGAGGAAAGGCCTGAGGTCAGTTGGTAGATGACCATTCGCTAGGTAGTTGACCAGTTCATTTAAGCTAGCGAGGAGAGAAGTGCTGGCATCGCCTGCAGTGATGGAGATGCTGTCTTTCAAATGTTGTGGTCGTAGGCCGTCTGGGCCTGCCGACCACAACCACGCGGGAAAGAAGAGATTGCAGCATGCATGTGGGCTGTACTGAAGCAACTTGGTGGGGTGTTAGCATCTGTGATGGGGGTAGCTCAAGGTCATCTGGGGCTTGGAGGTGTTTTTGTTGAAGGGTGTTCAGAGACCAATTGTTGGGGTTAACAAATGAGCTATTGCCAGATAAAGTTTGAAGGGCACTTTTGATATTGAAGTCAGATCGTTTCTGGTTTTCCAGTCTTTTCATATTTTTGGCTGGGTCTTTGTGGGGTTTGGTTGGTGGGTTGCTTGTCTCGAAGAAGTAGGGACAGTCAGGCCATCTGATTCAAGGTATGCGTTAATTTTTGATTTGATGGAAGAGGTCAAGGAAGCCCCTCGTGATCGGTGGCCTGATGAGAGGACTGAGAGGGGAAATATAACAAATGATGCGAATCAAGTAGTGAGTTTGAAGAGATGGCTTTGTTAATGAGTTTGCTAAGTCCTGAGGCAAAAGAAGGGCGTGCTGCCTTGGGAATGGGGTGTTTGACTGATCTCAGGGATTAAATATAAGTGCCAAAGGAAGTGGGGTCAATCAGCGGGGTGCTTATGGTTGGGTGGTGGGTTGAGGACGGGGTCACAGGTGTTGCAGTACCAACAAGGAAGTGCTTTGGCAATGGCATTTTTTTTAATTTTCGTGCAAGAGAGGTGAAAGGGCCGATTACACCGTGAACATTGCATTGTCTTCTTCCTCTTTGAGCCTGTTTCGCTATGACAATGGTAACATTGGGCTGGGTCTTGAGAGCTAATAGCCTGTTGCCTGTCTGTTGACAGGCTTTGGCTGAGGTAAAAGGGTACAGATTTAGACTCAACGACATCATGACTGGCAGACACCCTGGCACAGCAGTATGGGAGACATTGTTCACAGGAACTGCATTCAATTACTGCTGTTTCTTTAGGTTTATCACATCAGCTGCATTTGATGTTTTGTCCAGGCATTGCAAAGTATGTAACAGATCATTCTTAATTTCACAAGATTAGTAGGGTCCACTACTGGTGTCATCCATAATGGTGACACCGGTGTTAAAACAAGTAGCTTATTTATACTACTCACCATTAGAAAACCTTATTCAACTAAATAGAATGAACAATTTGGGGCTCCTGTGCAAAAAATTTTGGGGGTTCCGTCTCCAGAGTTTCTTAGAGAACATCGCACAAATTATTAGTTTTGCGTTTCGAAGACGTCACCATGTTTATTCAACCGTGGTGCAACCTTTTTGGCAAAATGCAAAATAATTATATACTTGAAAGCTATGGCTCAACTGCACCCTAGCTACATCCATGGTGTGGTACACTATTTACAAATCTAACACTTTCCATCATATCATCTCATGGGATCATGAGCCTTGTAAGGATTTGTTTTCGATTCTAAGCTCAAGGATAGCTGAAACATTATGTTAGCCCAGGAAACAAGCAAGACAAGCATAAATCTAGCATCTGTAGGCCAAATAAAATATATAATCATAACGAAATCTCATAATATTTTGAAAGCGCTTAAACTAAAAATGGGGCTCCCTCACAGCATGTAAATTGAAAATGGGGGCCTCCATTTTGCACACCCTGCAAACTCACCAAGACTATTACTGCAACCTAATTGTAACACTGTAAGCCAGGGCTACTCAATTATTGTTAGAAAGAGTCCATTTACCAATATCAAATTTTTTTGAGGTCCAGTTGCTCCCATAAAATCATGCAAATGTGACATGTCTTGGATTATTCTAACAAAAATGTAACGTTATAATATAATACGATAGCACATATATATATATGAATATGGTAAATCGATTTAAATATTAACATACGTTGTCAACATTATTTAGCGTTCTGCTGGTGGGAGTAATGGCATCTTCTGCTTTTTGGTAGTTGCTTAATTTTTGTTCCAAAGTAGTGATAGCGAATAGAAGCAATGGTAAAGGTTTTTATTCGTCATACAGATGCGAAACGTGTTCTTTATGAAGTTTTGCTTTGAAATTGCGGACTGTCAGGAGTCAGTGGCGTAACTAGAGGTTTGAGCCAAGAAGAAAAACGTAGCTGAAAGGGGTCCATTGGCCACTGTAGGGGGATCACTAGCAAAACACCAAGAAAAAAACTTGAAAAATGATGGTGAATCCCGATGTTGATGGCTATACTAGAACACGAAATCACCGAAGAATTCTCCAAAAAGCCCCAAAAAACTACTGAAAACCAAAGGAATACTAAAACCGAAGTATGATCTAAGTGGGGGCCCGAGTTTTACATTTAGCTTGCAGGAGGTGACAATTTGCCCCTCTAGTAGCAGCAGGTAGACCCAGACACAGTGAGACTTTCCAGTGAATGTTTGCGAGGAGTGGAAAAAATTGGACATGCCTTCTTTTAACAAGAAGTTTTCAGAATCAAAAAACATTTGTTTCACTGTTATATTCTACAGGAATTCAGTTATTCTAGTTCAATTTTTGCTGCCTCCACACCAGTGGTGTCAAGTTGACGGAGCTCTACTCTGACACCTTCATCAGTTAATGAATTGTTGCCTACAAATATAAGCGAAAATGCCCAGCAGAGCTCTGTACTTCTAACTTTTCCACTACATCCCTGGTCCACACATGTGCATGTGTCTTTTGGTTCAGTTGAGAATTCTGTAATGTCTGTCCCTAAAGTGAGTTTTGAATAAACAGCAGCAACTATTTTCGAAAAGAAAAGTTGCCAAAGTTCGGCAATGTTGATGATCAAATTTGCAATAAATTGAATATATCTGGAATCTTCTTGCTTTTACTTTCCCCAAAATGACTCGGAAAATGACTAGTTCGTTTTGAAGAACATGCTTGAATATTACGTTTTCTGAAAAGGGCGCATAGTAGTGATCAAATCAAGAGTAGTACGTTTGTCTCCTTGCAGTTCTATATTTTTTGAGGTGTTCAAGTCGTTGAGGTGTTGCACTATGTCAGCCAAAAATCCAACAGTTTCCCTTTCTTTATCATTTCCCAAAAAGCTGAAAATACCCTAGCTTTTCTTCACATTTTATTGACTTCTCGTGAAAAAAACAAAATTTCCTTCCCAAAAGACCAAATCTCTGCAAAACTATTCCTTTATTCAAACATCTTTCATGATTGTGCACTAGTAAATTTGTACACTTCCTTTGTTTTCAGCAAGAAAAGGTTTCACCGCTATTTTCTAGCCCTGAATTCACTATTTTCACCAGTATAGACCTTGTTGTGACGAGCTATTGTTAAACAAATATGACGAAACAATAACCAGATAAAGATAACAAGTCCAACTCGGTGCGCTGCAATGTAGCTGAAGAACAGCTATGGACAATCGCTCATACACTTTGCGAGGAGTTGCTTCAGAAGTGCGGCCAAACGCGCAAGATTTTGGGATAAATACTTTTGGGTAGGTCTATAGAATAGACCTTTGAGAGGCTGACGAGGTCCGCCAGTCGCCATTCAAAGGTCCAGAATCAAACCATGGTCCGCCAATTGAGTAGCTCTGCTGTAAGCATGGAAAATTAGTTGCATGACATAATGTAAGCAAAATGGTGAAGTCTAAAAATGAAATATTAGCTGGCCAAAACTAAAGTGATGGAACAATAGTTTAAAATATCCTAAGTTTCAAGAACTTAGCTTTTATGAACTCCTTCCTTTGCTAAAATCAATAAATATAAATGGATATTTCATATTGAAATATTGCATACTGTAACTAATGCTGGTACACATTAACTGTTAAACACTGTGTTTAACCATAATTTTTTTCAAAATCTTTGCATTTACATCATCCCATGAATTTGTTTGAATATAGAGTGCCATGATGCAGTCCAGTGCTGGTAAAAAAATCTTCAAAGCTCAACATATTTGTAAATGGGATGTAAGAAGGTGACACAGTGTTTAACTGAAGAAAATAAATGCCATGTACACAAGTGTCCAACTGTTATAGGTCGACCGACATGAATTTTGGTTTGATTTTTTTGTTCACATCGATAGAACTTTTCGTTCTGATTCTAAATCAATAACTTTTATCAACATTGGTTGCACGGTTAGGCTGTGGGAAGTAAACAAAATTTGACAATCCGCTATTACTGAGTCACAGCTCTGTGACATCATGTCAGAACATTCCCTATGTGCGTTACTTCATGTTGAAGTATTGCATTTTCCCGTTAGCAACCCGCCGCGTAACGAAACGCGTTTCTGCTGGAGTGTAATTATCTCTGCAGTAAAAGTTAGAAATTGCCACTTGATTACTTTGTAGTATTTATACGACATAAAACGCAGCAATGGCAATTTTTTTGAGAATGACAGTGAAACTGAAGAATTAGTTTTTCCAAATGTTGTGCTGCCATACCAGTAATGTATGAGCCTGACCTAACCAGTCGTAATTTGGTGAACCTACAAGCAGCAGTGTTCATGATGTCACTGAAAATGAAGAAACTGGCTTAGATCAGGATATTCTTGATGTTGACAACTGTTAAGCTGATGTTATGTAGCTGAGAGGAAGTTTCATTATGAAACCTCTGTTTGCTGACAGGGTTGGTGTCAAAAACTAGAGTGTGCAAAGCTGACAAAAAGCAGAGTTTTGCCTGCTTGCGTTGTTTTCAAAATTAGACAAAGTATTGTAGCTTTTCTCGACAGGTAAAATGTGTTTTCATTATATCGTCAAAACAAATGTGGTTAGGCTATTATTTTCATGGTCTTATGCACCAACAGAACTGGTAAGGTTTGAAGTAGATCAAAGAAATCTCACAATGTGAAATCATTATTCATTGATTGTTGACAGTATCATAAAAACGTTTGGCGGGGAAGGCCAGGCCTATAACCAGACTTTAAAGTTTGGAACTTTAAGGTTTCAGGGGGTTAAGATTATTCTTTTTATTATATTTTTGAAACAAAAATTTCTAGGCACAGAAAATTTGGGAGGGAATTGCCCCGAATACCCTGCCGTAGCTTCAAGCGTGGGGAAGGCCAAAGCTTGCAAATAATGGGTTGTCAAAAAGTGGATGCATTGTTGCCTCTTTGACGCAGAACTTAACAAATTTCCTCTAGGGCAGGAGGGCAGTGAGTAAATTAACGGCAACGGAAATTTACAAAATGAAAACAAAACAAAAATCTTTACCGTTAGTTTAGGTTTCCTTCTGTTCAGTACAAATGTTGACCTAAAAAATTATACCCCTTGTGAATTTTCTGGCTGCACGAATAACTACAATAAATTGGTTTGACATCCATCTTGATAAACATGGAACTACCTATGTTACAATTATGAAAACGGCACCTCTGTCCCCCATTCGAATCAAGCAAGGGCATTGCCCCAGCTCTTCAGCGCCCTTGTCTTGTACATTATTTTCTCTAAAATGTGGTTACTCTAAAATGTGGTTAATGTATCACTTTGTTGCAACCTCTCCGGTGGTGTTGCGTTGATTGTGTGATTCGCCACGAACGGGGTGTGCGCGAAGAATAACACCTTTATGTATGTAGCGCCAGCAAGCAATAGTAAGAGAGACTGCGACGCATGATCTCTATTGTTGCTTGCTGCCACGGTGCGAAGCTTTGCGCATATGCCGCTCGGGATTTCCGATCGCAACAACTTCATACCTCAAATCTTTTGACCGAACTTTTCTGTCCGAATTTTTGTAAACTTGTGTGAAGTGTGACTGCAACCCCAACTCGTACGACTATGAAACAACTATGCCAACAGCTACAGAGTGCGGTTTGTTGCAACGATTTATCAGAAGTCAATACGAAATGAATGGAGAAGAATGTGAACTGCATATTTCGATGTAGCCTAACTGTTTTGAGATTGACCATTTAGAAGTGGTCTACTACGAATAATAAGAAGCAAACGGACCACCTTTGGAGGACGAATCATCCATAGGTACGTGCGATTGTATTTGAAAAATATCGACATGTAAAACGTGTTGTCATTCTTCAAAATGGGTTACATAGTAAAATTTATGTAAAACAGTATTGCAACATGAAACGCGTACCTTTTTCACTTAGGTCCTACTGACACATAGCATGCCGAAGATTCGTGCGATGAATTTGGATGAAATTTGGCAAAAAAACAGGGTTTTGCCTGCTTGCGTTGTGTCCAAAATTAAGCAACAATTTGTCTGTGAGCGCTGCTGCAGTTTCAAATATCCTACTTAATTTTGAATAAACATGTGTAGACATCAGTGCGTTTGGTTGTTTTGTGTACTCAACCATTAAGAAGGAAGTGCATCAAAATAGGCAGGAGATGTTGAACCTTGAAGCATGACGGCGCATCACTTCATCCATACTATTCTGGTTCTCACGAGCTGACAGGGGAGGGAGCCTCTGGCGAGCATCAATGGCTGCAGCTGCATTGCAGGTGGGGTGCTGTTGTGGACAGATACAAACTTTTTACATTTATTACGTGGACATATTCTGCAAAAGCAAAGATAGAAATGTGGTTAGGATAAATTTGGACGATGCCTAATGTACTAACGTCACATCTGATAAATGCACGCATCATAACGCAATTTATGTACACTACAAAAAAGATACATAGACAGTTTAATGTATATTTGATTGATAAATACAATCACAAGATATCATCTACTGAATTTAAATAGTTCACCTCAATACGATGCCGCTTTTCACAAGCAGTAGATCTTCTCTGTAGCTTCCCTTTTGATGAAGATAGTGTTTAAATTTTTATTTCAGGAATTATAGAAGGAACATCAGGTTTAAGTTGTAACTGAAAATTCATGTTATATCCAGGAGAGGATGCAAATTCTTCTACTCAATACGAAATCAGAATCGTTAAAGTGTTTTTCACACACCCTTGAATGCTTAAACTGCAGTTCTTTCTCTGACATTTCAAAATCCAGGCTAGCCTTGGCTAATAGGGTATTTTAGGAAAGTGAACATACAAAAACTTTTGATCTCGCCAACTTCTCATGCTAGAGTTGCAACAGCAGTTATAACTATGTTAGTAGACTTTAATGCTTCAAAATTGCTATATCTGCATGAACAAAACACAACACTTGTAGCAAATAGGATTTGCTTAGATATAAGACATTCCGTTGCAAGCTAATAATAAAAGTGCAAGCATAAACAATTTGTTGAAAGTCACTAATGCAAGAATAATGATGGAGCCTAATACATGAGCTGGCTAAAGCTATGGTGCTATAATGTATGGTTCTTTAATTATCTTGTGTCAAAATGCAACCTAGAGTCCGACCCAATCAAACTAGGCTAGTCATTCTGCATGGAGTTACTAGACTGAACAATACTTTAGCAATTTATTTTAAGAGTCTTACACTTCGTCAAATTCTTAAAGTAGCCATATACAGCCAGCAAGTACTGTAGTAAGCTGTAGAAGCAACGTTTTCCAAACATTATTTGTGTCAATCTCACAAAGCTATTTACTCACAACACCTTGTTCCAGTAGTTTTGAAATTTCGACTTGGTCTATTCGTAACGCTCAGTTGCCTAAACAACAACACAATAGATGCAATAAGACTTTTTGGAAGGCAGCTGGCTAACTACTACACAAACTTTTGGTCAGCAATTTAGTCTTGTTACAGGCACGTTTGCCTGTAACAACTCATCCAGTCATCGCTGTACAGAAAACAAACTTGCTGAAACATCCTCAAGCCTTAAACAGTCAGAGCAAATTTTAAAGGATCGCAGCCAATCAAAACTGATGTAGCAGACAAAAAAAATGGTCTCTACATGTTAAGTGTTAACACGACAAAATAAACGGAGTCCAAGCATCAAACAACAAGAGCAGGAACTACCAGCTCCTAGGAAAAGGCTGGAACCAACCAAGCATGAAAAACGTTCAGCACAAGCCCTGCTCCGAGCAGCCTGCTGAAAATAAAAACAAGCCAACCTTGACGAACAATGACGTTATTGTTAAGCTTTGTAAAGTGACATTTCAATGATTTAATGATCATACACTAGTCATGCGCTGATCATGCGTTGATCACACCCTCAACGCGTGATTTCTTAAGGAAAACACCTAACAATTTGGGTACAAAAGAGCCGATTTTCGTAATGGTAGTGGTAATGGTTTATTGTTTCATATGACTCAGCCAACAAGCAGAAGCACCATAAAAGCCATCGCATGCAGTAAACCAACCATTAGCGAACATTAGAGCAAATGAGAATACAATGGCACAATAGCTGA
>Ga0210059_1008108_pt1 | contig 16619 bp, 12 predicted proteins | sample Ectturendosymbi2_FD_188042 | JGI IMG/M metagenome (GOLD analysis project Ga0210059, IMG submission 188042) | Ecteinascidia turbinata endosymbiont from Florida, USA - Sample 2 (SPAdes) (version 2) | ecosystem: Host-associated > Tunicates > Ascidians > Unclassified | place: Key West, Florida...
TCTAAGCAAAACTTCCCTACTTGAGTGCAACCAGAAACTCTACCAACTGTCATTAATAATATGGCACCATTTTTTTAAGAGAGTGAGGTAGATTTGCTGAACGACAACCGAGCTTATGGATACGCTGGTGTTGCTTTGTGACTAAATGACAATTTCACGGCCAAACAAAAATACTCAAAACAGGTGAAACGGTTAAGAAATCGCCATTTCCATATCAATGGCACAAGCAAAAAGTTTTACGATCGCCTGATCTTACTGTGTCATTTCTATCATTCTACTGTGCGTTAAACTTGCCAACATTGGTACGGCAAAGAAAAGTAACATTTAACTGGGGGTTCCCAGATAACGGTCAAAGCTAAAATGCTTTACTGGGTCACTGCACACGAATGGGTTTGGAAACTCCTGAAGCTTGGGCTGCCACCTCCTTGCAGACGTTGGCATACAGAAAAAATATTGAGAAACGCAAACGTTTGTCTGTTAAGGCCTGTTACAATCGGTGGGGTTAAGACGGTTGAGTTACAAGCGGTCAACATTGTCGACGTTTGCCCAAAAAGGTTACAATTGGTCAGCGTTGGAGATAAAAACGGCCCGTCATCGCGAGCCTTGTATCAGATGAAACTTAATAACCCACGCAATTTTTATTGTTATCGAATGAACAAATAGATAAAAAAAAACTGGTTGCCAGGTCAACATAGACCTGAGGTCAGTTAAAAAATGCGATGAAACACTTCAGTTTTTGAACAGCGAAATTATGGTTTGGGATAAAAAAACAAGTTGTTTTGTGAACAATTCAGAAAAACGCACATAGCCTGGAGTTGGATTATTATTTGAAATCGACGCGCGAGGAGACGTCATGGTGATGCAATTCTTCGAAATGACAGTAGCGACAAGTCGGTCGCAAGTTTGTACTCACAAAGGAGAAAGTCACAATGCACGCCCTCGAAGCCTTGCGTCATCGCTTACACGAAGGCGTGTCGAGTGAGACGTCCACGTTTGGAAAGCGGCTTTTGCTTGCCGGCAAGCAAACAGGGCAGCGCGTGGGCATTGCTTAGTTTGACAGTGATCGGATCTGGGATTAAGTCGGTTGGTGGTTACCAGGCGGGGATTTTGCAGTACAAAAAAATCCGGCGCGTAGGAAACATCCTAAACCGCAGGTCTCTCTCGTTCGCATACAATTCATCGCTACGTAATGGACCGCCGCTGTCGGCACCACGCATACCTGGCGGGGGATTTTTTCGCTTTCGATGATTTCTAGAGCTTCACAATAGCACTCTGTGTGCAGAGTAGCTGGTCTGGAGGCGCTCATGTGCAAGGGCGTTACGTTTTCTCGCGCAAATATGAATGCTACGGTTGGAAAAAGTCCAGGCGGGCCCGACCGAAAAATTTCGGCGGTGTCGTCACAACGCCAAAACCGCCTGCTGTGCGCGCAGCCATTGTCCGCGCTCGCATTGTCCTCGCTTTGTTTGCCGGGATTAGCAAACAACGCTAATCCGTCGCTCTAATGAGAGCAAAGAACGCCACCAGCGCAGCATCCACTGCGAAGGCAGCCGCGCGGCCCGCGGCGCAGACTAAGCGGAGATGGGCGCCGCAGACCACTCGTGACACTCCGAAGTGGGTACAACGCGAGTACAATGAAACTTTGCAATTAGTTCTGTCATTCTCACCTGAAGATTTTTGCGTCACGCCTTCCATGACGTCACCTTGCATCTTGATGCACGTCATCAGTTCGCGATTTATCGCGTCGAATCGTTCTTGCAGCTTCGCCAGCTGGCTTTGAATGACGTCACGTGCGTTACGGGACAGCATGTTGCGGGGGGGACGCGGCGGACGGACATAGCTGACGAAACAACGGGTTATATACGTCAGTAATATCTGGTGGGCCGGACTGGCGCTGTGGAGGTCGGATAAATGTGGGTTGCTGGCCGTAAAATCGCATCGAACTTTCGCAACTGCTTCCCTCAAATCCTATCAAGTTCTGGTTTGTAAACTCTTGTCAGCTTTTGAGGCGAGCAGCGATGAGTCACATTAACGCGTCAGTTGCGACGCAACGCTCAGTAAACATGCACTGGAACATTTCTGACAGCGTTTACGCAGAGAAACACTCGAAGGTGCGATACGGAAAAAGTCCGAGGGAAAACACTAAACTTGGCATAACTCGTTTGTGTACAACGCATTGACTCATCGGTGTTAAATTTTTAACGAGCGTGTCCGATGTTTTGTTCCAAAACTTTGAAAAGGGTTATTTTGCGCAAAAAATATCAACGGGTCGATCCGGGTGATGGAGTGCCGAACCACATCAACCACTTTCAACAGGAATCAACACCCCTTGCCGGAGCTTTCCGCAAACAAATTAGAGCGCCCAACCTTCACTTAACGCGCCCGTATACATTTCCGAAGTCAACGACAGTAAATACCAGCGGGAAAAAAACACGGGAAAGCATTTAAATTGGCAAAAATTACAAATCAACACTTGTGTATTTTCAGTTTTTGGTTTCGCTCCGTGAAATTATCCCAGGTATGCAACAAATCTGACAGAAATCATTCTCAAGTCAATCAATCATTCAACCAACTCAAACCACGTGACAAAGCACAGACGTGTGGGAACGCGCAACGCGATAGTCTTGACCCGAGTAAAACAAGCAACCAAGTGCAAACTTGTATCGGAATTCGACGCACGACCTTTTTACTTTATGGAATGCAAACACGGACATTCAAATACAATGTTGCTGTAAGGTTTTGGGCATTAGCAGACGCTGCTTAGCGAGATCGGGTTAAAAACTAGATCGCATATTCAGATTGTTACTTTGCGTGAAACGAAAAGCTGCGCGTCAATGCCACGTGGGCAAACTTCTTTCCAAACATGCAAATGAGATTATGAATATCTTCCATGCTTAGATTTGCAAGCGAAATATTTCCACCCTAAGTTTCGTTTTTGCATCGAAACTCGAAACGGCGTCATTCCGAACTTTTTTAGCACAATTTGTTACTAATTTTAATTGTCCAGAAGCAGTTCGTGGTTTTGACATATTTATTTCGTTGCCTGATCTTCAATAAAACACCAAAGCGTAGCCGGTCATGCAACGAACTGCTTCCCGGGCATGTCGGGGGGGTGGCGAGCTTTCTGCGAATAGACCTCTGAGCGAAGCGCAGCAACCAGACGTGACGCAGGAAATCCCAACGCGCGATCTTCAGCAGGCCGGGAAGCTGCAGATGAATCACTGCGATCATCAAGTCTTGGCCCTTTCGGTACTGATAACCAGCATGACGCTTTTACTGCTGTCATGGTCCTACAACATGCAGCCAAGGCTTTGTGATGGTTGATGACGTGCGACAAGATATGTGCAGTCTGACTCACTTGGCCACGGCTCCATCGGCGTTGCGCAATTCGTGCAGGCGTGACGTCATCAGCTCGTCTTCCGCGCTCACTGGCGCGCGCGCTTTCGACGCCACCAAGTGTCGAAGGACATTGTCCGTGCGGTGCCGGCCGTAGTTGTTCAGGCGGTACGTCATGCTCTACGTGGAAAACAGCAGTGAAGCGAGCACGGCCGTTATTAGCGTTAATGAGCCAGCAAATCAGCAGAACATGCCGACTGAACGGATGTCAGGGACTTGTCGCTGACGCTCACGTTTGAGTCACAAGAGCTTCACCTGCGCCTGCCACAAGTGTTTCAAAGTAAAAGCGTTGCGCTGTCATCGTTAAAAGCAATGTCTTGTTTTCTTTTCAAAGGAAACATTTTTCTCTTACGATAAAAATAGCAAGAAATTTACCGAGCTGGAAAATTTCACTGAAGTCGGGATGAAAACGTTGAGGTCGATCAGGTCATCGATCACGTGCAACTTGCTGTCCAATCCCTGCGCAGTTTCCAGTGGCGTCACGTCGAGCGCACCGTTCTTGCCGGACTCCGTGGACGCTGCTTGGCTGGCAACGCGGGCCCGTGAGAAGAAGAGGTCCTCGCACGACGCCTTCAGGGCCTGACATGGACGTCAAAGCACACATGGTCAGGTGGATTCCGGAAAACCGAAACAAAATTTTAGAGCTGCAAGTTGGTTTAATGGCAGCAAGGTAATGCGATGGCTGTTATATTCGCTTGCTTTCTCAAAGAATTGTATTTTTTAAAACTTGAAAAGTGAACGCATGGGGACAGTGCTTTCTACGCCTGGCTGACCTTTACAGGAAAGTCAAATTAAATGTGCGAAATGCCTAAAGAAGGCCATCACCTCGTCTGTGCTGTTCGCTTAGCAAGCTACGGTGACCAACAGTCTTTCAAGATGGCGCTCAGAAAACAAACGAAAAAGATGCTTACCTTGTAGAAGGCACGTAGGAAGTAAGGGTCGGTATCGTCTTCCAGCTGGTCGACAGCGACGTGTGCCATGCAGTGAATGACCACCATTGCGAAGTCACCAACCGATGTCAATCTGTCCGAGCGCACGAAGAGGAGCCGCCGCGAGCGTTGGTAGAAGAAGGAATTGCGGAACGCGTTCCGGTCGTAGTTGTTTGCCGGGAGGTTGCTGGCAAGCAGGAGCGTGACTTCCTCCATCTGGAAGCGGAGAAAGAGTTTTGTGACTCGTTGCAGGTTCAAACGCTCTTGTAATCAAAAGCAAACCGATGCACAGGTATGGGCTTCGAAAGGATTTTTTCCAGGGGGGCAATAGTGAATTTTTGCAGAAGTGGCCAAAATGATTTTTCCAGGGATGGGGGGCCTAAAATGATTGAATTTCATTTTTTCCTCTCGAAACTAAGAAAACAACCTTGTTTTTGCTAAAAATGTAATAGGAAAATGTCAAATTTTAAAATCCAAGAGGGGGAAAAGCCCCTCCCTGCCCCCTCCTTCCGACGCCCATGTGCACAGGTTAGAACTCCCCGTGAATAGATATATTTAAGCACGGAAACGACTTTACGTTATTCAGAATAATTGTTCAACAAACTGGCAAACACGTTTTCTCCATGACTCGCCAGTCACAGCAAACCGACCTCCAAGACAACTTGTAGCATTCGCGCGACGAAGACTCCGAAGCGGTAGATCACAAACTGGCTGGGGGTGAGTTGGTGGAGGTCGGCCGGCACCAGGTTCCCGCTGAGGAGCCACTGAGCGTCCTGCCATTAAAAAATCAACCGATTGAAAAGTATATTTTGCTGTACGAGCCTCCCCGTGTTCAGATCGTCATAAACCAAATCAGAACACAGGGATTTACGCAGCGCTGCGCTGAGTTTTGCGGTTTCATTTCTAAAACCCGCATCGGCGTTGCGAAGCCAAGGTGTGAGTCTAGAGAACGTTTCGAGTCAATTGGGCGACAAACAAAAGAATTGCTACGGAAACGTTTAAACAAACACGACGTGGAACTTGAAACCAAATACAGAAAAAGCGATCAACCACCAATCAGCACCTGCAGGTCAACGAAGGGGGAGGACGTTGCCCCCTTGATCCCTTCGTTGGACATGGTCAAGTGAACTCTTAAGCGTTCTTCAATCTCTTGCAGTTGCTGGAAAGAAGAAAAAACAAAAAACAGATTTTTGAAACGGTGTTATTGTCAAAGTTTAAGAAATCATCCGCGTTTGGAGACGTGTGAACGTGGAACAGGTTCTCGCTGGAAGTTCCAACAAATAAAATAAACATCGTCAAAAGGTAAACCAGTCAGGTTTGTAATTACCAAAACTCAAATGCTATCGAAACAAAAAATATCGCTTACGCATACAGAAGTGAAACCGCAAACTCACTTTAAAGAACGAAGAGCTTTCCAACATGCTGCCCCACTGCACTGGCACAACGCCAGCCATTGCGGGTATCCCGGTGATGAGGTTGGATTGGGGCAAAGTCGCTTCAGTGTTGATCACACCATCAACCTCGTGCAAGCTGCAATGAACAGTGCGGTAAGTTAACCATCCGGCGATACTGGTTGGAGCCAGACCCGCCGCAACCAGGGGGAGGGCAGCCGCGCAATTGCCCCCTACATTCAAAAGCATTTTGAAAACGCCAAAAAATTTTTAGTTGTTAGGTAAAACAACAAGTTATAATCCTTTTGCCCCGAAAACATCAGTTGGTTGCGGCCCTGGTTGAAGTCCCTGTAAAATCAGTACATTTGAGAAGACACATGCCCTTTCGCATTGTTCAGAGAAATGCACTTAACAGGCATTGTACCTTGCAGAGTCCTGTTTCGCTAGCAGGGCTTTCTCCGTAAGCTCCATATCTTTCTTTCCCTCTTCCATTATCTTCACCATTTCCGCCGTTTCTTCTTCGTCGATCGTTTTCTTGGCTTTCTCCTCCAGCTCTTTTCTCTTCCTTTTCCTGCGCTCTTCCAGCTTCCTGGCGAGGTCGGACTTGGCCTTTTCTCTTTCTTTCGACAATTTGGCCTGGTTCAATTAACAAAAATCCTCGATTCAAGCTACGGAAGATAGTAATAATTGATCGGACATAACGCACTCATAGTCTTACACATAGCAGTTCGGCAAATATCATTGTTTTCCTTTTACAAACCGTCGTAATATGAACGATGACGTGCGACAAGATATTTGAATGTCTGCAAAAGATCTACCCACATAGCTTTTTACTGGCAGGCATTTTGTCACAAGTTTGTTATATTTCAGTTCTCCGAAACCCAGAAAAACAACACAAAACAGCAAAGAAACGAGACCTCCATTTTCTCCACGTTTTCACGATGCTCTTTCAGCAGCTTCTCCTTCTCGTCCTCGCTCAGGTTCGAACCTCTGATCTCTTGCTCGCGACGTGCTGCCATGCTGCGCTGCGTCTCTTGCGCATCGAGCAAGCGTCTCTCCTCCTCTTGCTGCATCTTCAGTGACGCGTCCGACAATTCACGCTCGACTGCTTCCACTTGCTCGGCGATGTGACGATTGGCTGGCATGAGACGCAACCCGTTAGCGCAGTGCCAGAGATGCAAGTGCTGCCGTTTCCATACCACACCACGCAACCGCGAGAACAAAATTGAACAATGCCACAGTGTCATTTTTTTGGAAATTGCAAGAAACAGTAAATGTGACAGCGGCAATTTTTCGCAATTCTTGTCCAGTGGCGTAGCTAGCCCAATCATTTGCGGGGCGGTCAAAATGTTTGATTTTAGGCGAGCAACAGTGTTTTGTTTGGGACACCGCCTCTCAAAGCACAAAATGACTACATATGCTAAAAATTTGGGGAGGGGGCATGGCTCCATGGGCCCCCTGGCTCCGCCTATGGCCTTGTTCCTATATAGACCAGGCCACTGTGAAAGATTAAGTTGGCCATGGCCGACAGTAAGCATGAAACGCCATTGACGTTACGTGAAAATAAGACGAGGATGTAAAAAAATTGACGCTAAACCGTTTTTGCGTTGCCATAGAAACAACTGCGGTCAGTAAAGCACCCGCATACAATTTGAAAACCCGATAAGAAATTTAATATCAAAAGCAAATCACGCAATACACGTAAAAAATAGGGAACTTTTTAGGTGACACAGAATCTACCGTTTGGTGTGAAGTGTCTAACGAAGAGACAATTGGCGTCAGTCATTCACACAGAAACAAATGACATCAAAGCGTAAATTCACACGAATGTTGACTCGCGTCTCGTTTACTGCATGTTAACCAATCCTCTTGCCGGATATGAATGGGCTGCTTGGTTGGCTGATGACGTCTTTCGAGCACTTGCGAATATCGACAAGCGGCTTTTTCCAAGTGCTTGCCGTTGTCGCGCTACACCCACATTAAAAAAATTCCGCACTCCCATTGAAACGATGACGTCTTTCCCCGCTACAGCAAAAACAGATGTTCGCCGAGATGGACTTGCGATGAACCATGCCACGGTATTATCCGGCCTAGTTTACAGAACACACACACAAAAAAATTTACAAAAATGTAAAATTAGATCAAGAAGAAAACAATGATGACGAATAAAAATCCCGCAACCTTTTTGCTCTTTTTTCCTTCGTTCGCTTTTCAGGCGCTCCACTTTTTCGTCAATTTCTCGTTTTTTCTTCTCGCGGAACTTCTTGGCTTCATCAGCAGCGAGAGCCGCCTCCTTACCGTACTTGTGTATCAAGGCCTGGAAAGTTGACCAAAACACGCAATAATATGCGAAAGTTGTCATCGGGCTTCGAGCGTCAAACTGGCCTCAAAATTAAAACTACCGTCAGCGCCTGACGTCAGCAAAACACAGCTTGCCACTTCTCGTGCAAGTAAGATGTGGGCGAAACATTCTAAGATTCAAGTTTAACGTAGGGGGGTTCCCAACCTTGCTCTGACCATGCAACCCTTTAATATTTCGACAGACAAGCATGTACCCCTAAAATTTCTCATGACAAAACATTGTATCGAGATTAATCATAGGTATATTCAACAATAAGCATATAATAATTTTAGAATATTATATTCACTAATATATGCATAAAAATTTGGAAATAAATACGATAAAAATAAATTTTTTCCTTCTACTGCTAACCTTAAATGTACCCCTGAAAATAGTAAATGTACCCCAGAGGCTCATCTAGCCTGGAAAAAAGGGGTCGGTCGCGGAATGGCAGCTTTTGATACCACTTTTCAGCAAAAAAAAAACATTTTCTCTTGAGACTAGAAATCAACCGATGAATTTTGCAATTTTGCCAAATTTCGGAAACCCAAGTTGCTACTTCGTCTCTGAACAATTAACGAAGATTCTCTGTACTCTTCCTTGGATGCGCAGGCCTCCGACTGCATCAAGTAGTGCACAATACTCATACCACTCCACAATTGTCCCAACAAACCGCTCTATGACGTAACATTAGCTCACAGATTTTTGCGTGCGCGGTAAGCACATGATTGCCTGCCAATAAATCAGGGCAACTACCGCATTTTTCGGACCATAAGGCGCACTTACAATCCTTTAATTTTCGCAAAAATCGAAAGTGCGCCTTAAAATGCGGTGCGCCTAATGCATGAATCTGGTTGTGCTTTCTCATCTAGAACCAGTTTTTGTGTGGTAAACGGTACCATTTATTTAATTGCTAGTTACGATTTTTTTTGTAAACAGACGTAATAAACCAACAACAATTGCAATGAGCAGCACATACCACAGGTAGTATAACTCGGCGAGGCTCCTGACTACATTGGCGCACGCCGAGTCAAACACGCGTACAACTTTTATTTTATTTTATTCGCGTCTAGCGGATTAGGCATGCACAACAGATTAAACTCCCTAGTATGTAATGACAGATTAAACTCCCACTGGCGACTCGGGCACCCGGGAGACTCCGCACCTGGGAGTTATTGGGAAAGAGTTGAATACCGTTTGACTTATCTAAGTTTTGCTTTATTTAATGTGCCTTATAATCCGGTGTGCTTTATGTATGGAAAAAGAAGAGCTAGCATTCAATTTTTGACACTGCGCCTTATAATCCGGTGCGCCTTATGGTCCTGAATATACGGTAACTAGAGTCAGACCTCGTTTTATCCGAACTACTTTGTTTCGTAAAATAATGTCGGTTTAGCGAAGTATCCGGAAAATCGGAATCAGACCTGCAGCCACGGGGGGAATTCGGGGGCAATCTCCCCTAAATTTTCTGGTGTTCCTCCAAATATTGTTTTGCCAACAAATGTTTTTATTAAAAATATAATAAAAACAGAAGTCGTGACCCCTAAAAATGATTTGTGCCCCCCAAACCTTTAGACCTTGGCTACAAGTCTGGCCTAAGCGAACGTTCAAAGGGGAAACAGAAACAAACTGTAGAGTCAGATGAACTGTCAACTTAAGCAAATATGTAGACTGCATGTGAAACATGAATAAATGAAACTTTCATAGTTGTTTTTGTTTATTAGCAGATCCGTATACATAAGCAACTATGCATTCAGAAGATTTTACTGCGAAAAAAACTGTGCAGGAGACCTACAACTGCGTCCTGCAGGGTCTGCCACTGTTACATTCATTGTGCGTAGAAAATTGACTTTCACCCTTCCATTGTGATTTAATAAACAACTATGTAACAGTTGGCGTAACACGACCATATTTTTTGAGGCTAGCTGTCGCGCCTTTCAATATGAGAAGTTGCTTATAAAAATATAGTTTCAGTGGAAACGAACCCACGTTACTTGGCGTGACGCTGACGAAAGCCTAAACTTACTTAGTTATGTCATAACCTAGTAGGTGTAAAAAGCAGATAAAATTATCCCGAAACTGCAAAACGAAAGGATCGTGATTGGAGACTGTCCTCTCGCCACGAAGCGAAAAATTACAAAACAGCTCCTGCGTGTGCGTGGCAGTACATGAGGTTCTGACAGCATCAAAGTCGGCACTGCCAGAGGAGAAAATTCAGAAACACGTGCGTTCGACGCAATATCCATTTCGAGTGTTCAAAAATTTGGATTCTTTCATGTCACTGCGCAGGCGTCATTTAGACAAGGCAGCAACGTTGTTGTTTCGTAATAGTACTATGCAACGTTAGAAGGGAAATGTAGGTTGTTGCCTGTTCCAAAACACCCACATTAGACCCTGTAGTGGCAGCGTTTGATATTTTATCGGCTATAATGCTGAGTACCTGCGGTGCAAAGGGATCTGTCATGACAACCAAACAGAACCCCTAGATGTACCCCTGGCTACCCCTAAGGGTAAAAGGGTACATTTGCTCCAGGTTGGGAACCTCTGAGTTAAAGTGATAGAAGAACCGTTTTAATACAATTTCTGGATTTCAGGACTCAAATGAAGAACGAGAGTGAAGAATGCATTGAACACCGTGGTTGTGGAGCGTCTTGCTCGAGTCTGCGCCGACCCTTGGATGAGCGGCTGGGGAAGAATTATTTTAATCGACAATGTGCAAAATAACACATCTCTGACCCAATGCCACAACATAGTTTTAAGCCAGGGGGGAAAAACTTAGCTGAAGGGGGCCCACTAGCCAACACTCAGAAAAAAAGTTAAGATTGATGGTGAATCCGGATGTCGTGGATGTCTATACTAACACGAAATCATCCCGAAAAACGCAAAAAACAAAAACCTACTGAAAACCAAAAGAATACTAAGTTTCAAAATGTGAGCTAAGGGAAGGGCCAGTTTTCACATTTAGTTTGCAAGGAGGCGGCTCGCCCCCCCCCTGCCCACCGTCAGTTGCGCAACTGCTCTGATGCGTTGTCAAAACAAGAAGTCCTGTTGGGATCTTGCACTGAACAAAGAAGTAGTTACATTCACGAAGTAAATAACCTCGGGCTTGTGCAGACCCCCCACGATCAGGGGTGTTGTTTACTGCATAAGCGTGGATAGATCTTTTTGTTGCGCCTACCTCGTGACCAACATTTAAGAAAGCAACAAATTTCCAGTATCGCCAGGCGTGACAGAAGTCGCGACTTGCTTCTTCTGTGCCAGTTCTTCTAACCACTGCTAGTCCGCACTAGATCAGGTTTTGAGCAGCCATTCGATTGTCTCATTGTCCAGAAACGTCAGGCCGTGCAGTCCATGAGGTGGTCGATGGATTGGACATTGGAGGACGACATGGTCGAAGGCTTGTTTTTGTGCGCCACATCCACAGGCCGCAGAGGAGGCCATACCCCATTTTTACAAGCAGGAGCGGATACGCACGACATCGGTGGTTACTGACGCAACGCGATAACAAAGGAGTTTCGACCAGGCCATTGTGACGTGTGTCACGTTTGTTTCGGTACTGGGTTGACTTGAAAAGTGGCTGACTGTTTTTAGTTTAGAACTCTGACCTTACTATTAAAGACAAGGCATGGGAGCTGATTGCAAGCATCAGGTCATTTGATCATAGTTTCCATCGATACCTTTTAGTGGCTTCAGATCGGGATTTCCATGAACAGTTAACATCGGCACGATTTTCTCATACAGTGTCGATCTCAGGGGATCGTAACGTCATGTCAAGTAAAGCGGTTGGAGGTCGTACGGGTCAGTGCTTAGCAAAGAGCCTGTCAATGCTCGGGTTACATTTCAAGTGCTTCCATAAACTCACTTCAATTCAACAAGTCTTTTCAACTCGTTTTTCGTCAAGTGCTGCATTATTTGGTTCGAAAATAAATGAAATTATAGAAATTATCTGCGTCATTCAACTTAAATCAATTGGTGGAAATTTTTCAACAAAGCTTTTTTCCAAAACCGATGTCACGGTTTCAACCCATGTTCCGAAAACCGAAAGATTTCGGTTCCCACCGCAGAAACTCCACGTATTATGCGGCAGCATTATGTCAGCGAAAGAGGATTTCTTTCAAGTTGTTCTTAACAACTTTTTGCGATGACCAAACCATAAACGACATCCAAGTGGTAAGTCAACTGCTCCTTCGAAGCGACAAATTGGGGGTCAGACGCACCTGTGCGGTCTCTGACTTAGATCAACGTTCAGTTAAAAGCTCACTGGTTTTCTGTAGGCTTTCGAGGAATCAGCCGACTGGGCTCTGCTTCTTTCACTTTGTGATGATCCAGACTTACACATACCTGTGTTCAAGTAACTGGTCTCTACAAAGGCGGCAAATTCGCATCCACCAACACAAATTGTTAAAAGTAGAAAATCGACTTCACGCAACACTGCGACGTATCCAGAGTCCTGAAATCTTATTCAAATAGAATGAATGCAAAGTGCAACACTCTTAGCTATAGCTCAATATGAGCAACCAGAAGGGGGTATATACCTCTTCCGGATCAAGACTTCGCATGGCTTCGGCGAGCTCTTTCAGGTGCGTCTCGCGCAGTTCCAACTTCTGCTCAGCGTGGTTCAGCGCCAACAGCGCGGCGGCCGACTTCTTGGCGGCGCCGATGGCGCTCTTGGTCTCGGCGTCGAATTCTTCCATTTCTGTGAACGCGCAACGCAAGCTTACGTACGCCACATGCAGCACGTGACGCAAGCGGAAGTGTCGTGCTCGAAGTAACAGCGAGAGCAAAGAAAAAAGCGTATTTTTTTCACGAAACGGCTGTTTTTAGAGAAGCTTCCGTTGGCGATTCGCTAAGCATGGCGTGCTGGTTGAGATACGGCCTCACGGATTAAGATTCTAAACGACAGGAAGGAGAAACGTATTGGGGAAATCAGGTCAAGGCGGTGGATTCGTGTTCACTGACAATAGAAGGATTTCACCCGAGTTAAGACCCGTAGACGTCACTGCGCAAACGAAGCCGGACGTGGTCCCATTCATAAATTACACGCTTAACGGGGATTTCCCGACAGGTGAAAAACAACCACATGGTTATAATCACATCCAGTGCACTCAAGCATGGAGTTGCAAGTTGCGTGAGCGCAGCTGGCAAGCAGACCTTTCTCGTGCTTGGCTTGGAGCTTTTTCTTCATTTTCATGACCTTGCCGGCATTTTCACCGGCGTGACGCAACAGAAGCTCCTTTGCTTCGTCTTCATGATGCGCCGACATCTCTTCCCGCAAGTCAGCTCTCTCGGCTGAAACCTACACGAGCAATATCAAAATGAAGTATTAAAAAAGAGTAAAATTCGTTCAATACATCAAAGCATGGTACAAAGACGGCAGCCTACAAGTCTTGCATCAATCAGACGTTCGACCCTGGGTCGAAAAAGCGAAAACCCAAGGAGACGTGTTTCTCAGTTGTCGCGTGCCGTCACGTAACAATGGACTAATCCATGCGGGAATGTGACAAACGCCCGAATTATTTCCTAAAATTAGTTGCTGTATATGGTGGAGGTGACGGATAAAAATGATTTTGGGCCGATACACTAACGAAGCAGTCAGGTGTAGATCATTGTTACCAATCGGCTCGCTCAGTCTCTCTGACTCTTGTTCTGCATGTGTCAGAGACTGATGCTTCGTCACAAAAAAATCCTAAAAAATACTAGCAACGTTATGTGCGTCCAACGCACATGGGAAGCAATATTAAATTATGAAGTTTCGAAAAAAATTTTGAGTAATTACGCATAAAAATTGACGCGCCGATTTCGCTTATTGAGGAAAAAGGCTGTAGTGTATGATATTCCCAGTCATTCGGACAAGAATCAGACGGGGTCTGATTAATATACAGCTTTGGTCAGAGCACGACACACTTATTTCGGTGATTGTCACTATATTCGGCATAAATAGCATTGTTTCGTCACATATCCCGTTATCTACGAAAAAAGGCGAACCCGTTTCCTATTGCACGGAAGCGCAAGTAGATGCAAAATTCATAAAAACATGAACATATCTCTATAAAATTAAATATTTTGAGGCGGCGCAGAGACTGCAATTTACGTACTTTCTGCTCAAGGATTTCTGATCGGGAATGTCCACGTGAATGACACAGACACGATAAGCCATGAGCTAATTTCGGGCCTGCTGAGAGTCTTAGTGTGATCATGCCATCCCTATTCATAAACGAGGCCAAAAAGATCACTGTGCAAATTACAGACCAATGTCAATGTTGTCCTCATTCAAGAAAAAAATCTTGGAAAACTTACGTATACCCGCTTGTATTCTTACGCTGACCAAAATAAGATGGTATCTGACTCCCAGTATGTATTTCGCAGTGAACTGTCTACATCAATTGCTATCTGTGATTTCATGGAAATCTATTGCAAAAGCTCGAAGAAAAATGAATTACTTGTTCTAGATTTTGTGATCTTTCCAAAGTGTGTGATACAGTACAACTGGCCACAGCATGCTCCTGCACAAACTTGAATCCTTTTATGGAATTAGAGGCATGCCCTTAAATTTGTGAATAATTACAAAATTACAAGATTGTCAGCAGTTAGCTGTAATTGAAGGATGTAAACCAGATGTTCAAACTATGAACCGTGGAGTGCCTCAAGGTTCAACGCTCGGACCTCTATCATTTGCTTTATATATGTTATTTAAACGTGACTTAAAACCAATCACCTCATTTTCAGTTAAGAGTGGCAACAATCAAATTGCTAACACCACTTGTACAAAGTATTCGGGAGTATTTCTACATGATAGATCTTGGTCTCAACACATAACCAACCCAGAGGATAAATTAGCACGAAGTCTTGGAATTTTTTGCATGACACGACATTATCTGACTTCGTCTGCACTAAATTCAGTTCACGTTTGTTTATATTACCGCCACCTTCAGTATACAACTGGTGCGTGGGAATCACTGCCAAAGACCGCTCTAAATCATTTAAATATCCTGCATAATAACCTTAAACGAGCCATTAATTTGCATCCTACAGGTCACATGGCACTTCAATTTAGCACCATTCAAATCTGTTAAAACTAAATGACATTTAACACCGAACTCGGTAAACTGATGCATGGTTTTCATAATGGCAAACTGCCACATACTTTTGAAGATTACTTTTGTCCAGTTACTTCAGTCAACACTCACTAACACGGAAAGCCACCCATGGTAAATATTTCTGGCACTCGTTTTCAAGCGAACATGGTAAAAGATCAATCAGGTACCATGGACCTAAGATTTGGGAGTCAGTTGATAAAATACATTGTTGCGATTATCTTCTGTTGTATTTAGAAAACGGTATCGAGCCCACCTGTCTCTCAATATACGGAAGGTGAAGGCACATCATTTTTGTTCTCCTTTTCATAATTTTAACCTCGAACATTTTATGCAGCTCACCTAATTGCGTATATTTTCTTTAAGTGTGTGAAGTTGTACTGAAAAGAAAAACGTCAGACCTTTTTTGTCGTGATACAATACTTGGTTTGTAGATCAAGTCGCATAAGTCGAGCAATTTTGTTTGTGTTTGTTCTCTGTATTGCTGCTGTTTTGTTTTCATGTTGTTTCAGGGCGCTGGAAGACGAGTCACGACCACTTCCGAGTCATCAGTGGCAGCATCAAACTCCAGTAATCATCCAGATGGTCGTCCAGATATTCAACCAACTGCCGTTCGACTCATTCCATGCAAACGGCTTTCGAGCCTTTGTTCGCATGGATGCAAAAATAGTTATGCCCAAGGTAACCGCACGGAGTTTCATTTCAGCTTTGTTTACAGCCCAGTCTTCACAGAACTAGTGCACCGCAACGAGAGAAACCGGTTGCGACCCAGCACTCCCTGCGCAACTGTATGGATCATCGCGCAAACAGCCTTCTTTGACTGCGTCGCTTGTTACCCCGTTTCAAATGGATTTATTTTGTTCATCTTGATGTATTTATTGTCAGCTGCTTTAGGGACACCTGACAAGATAAACATTCTGGTTTTTTCTTCGGCGCCTCGACACAACGTTTGTTTTGGGAACGAAAATACATTATTACCGGATTGCCAATAAACGACCACTGCTGCTATACGCAAGTCAGCGCACCAAACGGAACCCTACAGTCGAGTGATACCTTGGCTCCTGCTTCCTTGCAAGCAGCTTCAGTCTCTCGATCGAGTCGTTCCGTCAAACTAGCCATCTCCCTCAGGTGTCTGGGCAGCAGGACTTCGCGAACAAACTTGTCCAGGGGCGTTTGGTCTTTCAAACCTGACGTCACCATGGCAACAACGGCGCTTTTCTCCTCGGCCTTCGTCTGTCGCGCGGCGTCGGCATCGCGCTGGGCCTTGAGCGCCATCAGATGCTGCTCGGTCTCCGCCTGTAAGCAGGATTTGAAACGCGACACTCAAATGACAGGGCGCGCGCCACTATTTTCTCAAATAAAACTAGTCGAAAAATATTCCCCGGGTCATCGTGATTTTTAACAGTTAGACCAAAATAGGAATAGATCGAGTTTGCAGCGAACCTGCTGTTTTTCCTTCAAACACTTCTCC
>Ga0210059_1008109_pt1 | contig 16617 bp, 8 predicted proteins | sample Ectturendosymbi2_FD_188042 | JGI IMG/M metagenome (GOLD analysis project Ga0210059, IMG submission 188042) | Ecteinascidia turbinata endosymbiont from Florida, USA - Sample 2 (SPAdes) (version 2) | ecosystem: Host-associated > Tunicates > Ascidians > Unclassified | place: Key West, Florida...
ACCGGGGCTCGGATGGAGGAGCGATAAAGTGACTCTCACTGTTTGTCCCAACATGGCACATTTGCGACGGCCTCGCAAAATTCTTGGTATGCCTTTTCGATGTTTGTAGTGTCCGGATGTGGCAATCTCTCAACGGATTCACCTGTAAGAAGGCAAAAACGCTTCCAATTAGCCTGGCGGAGATTCCAAAGCTTCACCGGATCGCTGTGGGCAGGATCTTTGAGTCTCGATGGCGTTATGACAAAGAGCCGTTGTTGTGACCGCGGGAACATTCCTAGAACACGTCTGTTCGGCAATCGGTTGTCCCGGCCGACACTCGCGAAGGCCAAAACCGGGTTGGTGCTGACGTTCCATCGGTGAAAGGAGAAATTGGCTGCTTCCTATGGGTCATGCAGCAGCCCAATGTTGTTGGCTGTTGCCCAGGAGTCCAGGCTCTACCGTCAGTAGATATTTTGCTGTAGCCCCAGTTGACGTGTTGGCAGTAGACGTCGCCAACATACAGACTGGGGTATGGGAACGTTGGGATGGCTGTAGGCAGTGGCGTAACTGGAGGTTTATGCTAGGGGGGGGGGCAAAACTTAACTGAAGGGGGCCCACTAGCCAACACTCAGAAACAAAGTTATAAAATAATAGTGAATTCGCGTGTTGTAGATATCTATACTTGCTAAAACAAACTGAAAACACCCTGGCAAACGAAAAAAACAACAACCTACTGAAAACCAAAAGAATTCTAAATATCAAAATGTGAGCTAAAGTGGGCACAGTTTCTACATTTAGCTTGCCAGGGGCGGCGCCTCGCACCTCTGCCTCCTCCGTTGGTTACGCCACTGGCTGTAGGTGTGAGTCGCGAGCGTGGAGGTTTGTAGACGTTAATGATTTTATATACTGCGACGTCTACGCACTACCACTCAGTCTCTGACTTCTCTGGAGACCGATCGACCAGTGACCATTCCAACCGCTCGTCAACAAACATGGCAAGGCCGTGCTTCCTGCTCAGAACTGACCCAGCCAGTGAGAAGCTGGGAATCGCTAGCTCAGTGGTTCTCAAATTGTGGTACGCGTACCACTAGTGGTACGTGAAGGCTTTTCAGGTGGTACGCGAGCAGCTTTCCTGTCATATTCGAAAAGGTTTGTTAATTCATTTCTGTGTCATAATTCGTTCGTGTGTTATGCTAATGTTGCTAATTCGTTTATTTGCTATATTCATCTTAAGTGCATTTTGAGCAAATTACGTTCTTCTGAAACCAGGAGTGTACCCTCCAACATTAAAAAAACATCAGGTGGTACGCGATCTCAAAAAGTTTGAGAACCACTGCCTAGCTTGTCTGCGGTAGTGCATGGGTCTCCTGTGGGACGACGATGAGTGCCTTGTTCTTATAGGCCATCCCAGGGGTTCCCAACCTTTCTCTGACCACGTACCCCTTCAGCATTTCGACAGATGAGCATGTAGGCTACTTTTTTTCAATCTTCATATTTCGGGGAAAAACCACAAAATTTTAGAAAATTTAGTTAACCGTGGAGTCAAAAAACTTGATCACTGGGTTCGTGCTAACAAATTATGTATCAGTTATTCCAAAAGCAATTCCGCGCTCATGAACAAGCATAACAATATCAATTTTTCAGTTTCAATTAATCATCACCCAATATCAAAACAAAGTAGCTTAAAATATCTTGGTGTTATATTTTATGATATATTTGATTGGAAGCCTCAAATTGAAGAGTTGGTGACACAACTCCCCAAATCATGTGGAATGTCGTTCAAATTAAAACACTATACCAATATTTCAGTGCTCAAATCTGTTTGCTTTGCTCTTTTCCATTCCTGTTTAACTTATTCAGTACTTAACTGGGGAAGGGTCAATAAGACTACTTTACTTTCTTTAATTAGATTGCAGAATAAAGCAGTTAAAACACTTGAATATGACAAAACCAAAACATCTGTACTCTATTCTAAGCGCACAATTTTAAATATACCAGAATTATTTAAATTTTCAGTTGCCAAATTTATGTACTCCTTTTATAATGGTGGATTACCTTATTGATTACTTTGGTAACTACTTTACTGAGATTTCATCAGCCCACCAATATGAAACAAGATTGCTTCTTTGCAAAAATATTATTTACCCAGAATGAAAACGTCTTTGGGTCAGCTTTATTTAAAGAATATTGGTTCCTAAATTTTGTCTGATATGCCTGAAAATCTGAAATATTCTTCGCTTTATCCATTTGGAAAACAATATAAAAACGTCCTGCCATCTTGCCAGAATTCCTGTTGATTTTCGTTTTACACGCTTCTCACTTTCTGTAATATGTGTTGATGCCCCTATTTTCCCTCCTATCATTTACCTGTGCAGTTGCTCACCCCACCCCCTGTACATAGGCATGCTTTTCTTCACTGTTTTTGTAAAGTTTTTTTTTTTGCTTATTTAACTGACGTTGATTCGAAGCATTTGGCTACTTTTTACTACTTGTGAAACGTCTTCAATTAAAAATTGGTTACTGCTAGCAACAGGGCTGGCTACAAACTTGACCCAGGTGGTCTTTCACCAACTCTTTGTGATTCAACATGTTAGAACACGATCTTTAAATTGTGAAACCTTCAATTTCTGATGTTTTATATTCTCATCAACATGAAATTAATTTGTGATCTTTGATGTTACTGTTTTTCCTCTTGCTGCATTCGTGTTATTTCGTGATTTGAGTTACAAAAATGCATGAACATAGGGGAAGGTGAGGTACAGATGACACTTTTTTGCATTTTCAACCACTGCTACTTTATTTCAAGTCCAAACAAGCTCAAAATATGTCACACAATAAAGCAACTCTACATACACAATACCATGCCAAAACATGAAAACACCGCCCTTCATAAAAATTTTACAATAAATTTTAAAAGGGTACTTTTTGTGTCGAATTTGCCCTATGCCTGGGCACACTTGACATGAGCTTGGGGAACACTTGACCGGCCAATAAAAAGTTGGGTTGCATGCATTGCATCATGATCATGTAATTTCCCATGTAACTGCCTCTCCACTTTTTTCACATTCCAATTACCCACTATCACTGCATGGCAAAGCAAGTTTGTATGACTACCAAAAATTAAATGAAACCAACCCAGTATGTTGAAATTCATGCTTTACCATACAAATATGATGTGCTTCTAAGCACATAATATACCTAAAAATGCTCATAGATTAGAATCATTCTGTACTGCATTCCAATATTACCCCTCAAGCTTTACATTCTTTAAACTGACCTAGTGGCGATATGTTGAGTGTGCCCCATTTTTAGTCAGATGTGCCCCATGCATATCTAAAAAGAAAAATGAAGAAGTACCAACTCAAATTAAAAATAATTCAAAATCTTGCATTAACAAACAATGTTGCGCTGCCCTGACTGCAACGTCACAAAAACTCAGAACAGAAGATGTTGATTAACGTGGACAAAACGCAAATCTAAATGCGATTTTATAAATTACGTTTGGGTAGAAAAAACAAGTAACTCGTAACAACGGCTACCATCAAGGAAAAATCACTTCAGTACTACGGCCGGTATGAGACTAAATCACCATGGCAACATTAAAGTTCAACGCTTGCAACTTTTTGAATAAATCAAAAAAGACGACTGTGCTCCTAGTCCTACTGTTCCCCACCTTCCCCTACCATACCTACCTGCCCCTAATATTATTGATATATTCAGCAACTTTAGCACATAATGATTATTGAAAATAAAATTCATTAATATATGCATAAATATTTGGGAACAAATGATAAATAAAAAACACGTAACACTTCTAAGTCTGTTTAGCAAGTGCTATTCTTGGGAATGAACCAGTGGCGTAGCCATCCCAAAATTTAGTGGGGATCAAATCTTGTGACTATTAAGCCCCCTTGTCCCCTGGCTACACCTGTGGAATGAATACCAAGATTTAGAAGTGTTTAAATGTTTTAGTGGGCTGAAGCTGCAACACTCCACGAAATGTTCGAGTCGATGTTTGAAAGAACTTGGTAATTAGCTTTTCTCGCTGCTAAAACTTTATACCAGCATTTGCTAGTTCATATTTAGATACGATTGTAGTCAATGGCTAATAACACCGTTTAACTGTTGTGGTTACATGACTATTGAGACCAATTCATTTGAGACCATTTCTTTGAGACCATTCATTTGAGAACACGTTTATCTGAGACCACAACATTTAAGACAACATTCATGTTAAACATATTCATTTGAGACCACTTTCTTTTGTGACCACATTCATTTGAGACCACATTCACATGTGACCACGTTCAGTCGAGACTACATTCATTTGACACCACATTAATTTGAGACCACATTCATTTAAGATAAGATTCATTTTGCGCCATGTTAAAGTGAAGCTGTTTCGATTTACTGTGAATCATATTTGCTTGATCTAACTTCCACTTCTTTGCGGGAGAACTGAAGTTTTGCAAGGTGACTCACGCTGGGTTGTAAATGCACTCGCACTTTAAAACATCGTAGAGGCCAGAAAACTCTTCATACCTCAGGCTTGGAAGGGAGCGTTGCACCGTTGAAATGTCACTCTGTTAGACTAAGTCAAAGAATTATGTTTTGCGTTCCTGTCCGTGTCCATTATCGAGGCGCCGCAATAGTTTCAGTTTTTAACCGAGAAACGAAAGACGATAAAAAATGTATTTTTGCGTTGGTCGAAACAACCACGGGAGAAAACGAGTCTCACATGAATGTGGTCTCAAATGAGCCAGTCTAAACTCAACAAGTCTCAAATGAATGTGGTCTCAAACGAATGAGTCCTAAACCAACAGGTCTCAGAAGAACGTGGTCTCGAATGTAGAGGTCTCAATTGTCTGCACACAAAACGTTGTTGGTTTATCAGTGCGAAATGTGTTGGAAGTGTGTCACAACTTGCCGTACCATGGCAGGTTCATCTCTAATTTTGCTACGTGGCAAAACTACATGCGCAAAAGAATAACCCAGTGTTTCAACCAGAAGTTATGTATACTTGTGAACTTCGCTATTGTATCTCATAGTAAACTTTTTGCTAATATCCCTGATAGACTTCAGGCCCTGTATTGCGCCCAGGACGTCTTTTTGTTGGAGCTTCAGTTGCCACTGCAAAGTTTTTGATAAAGATATCAATATTCCCTGTCGTTTGTCTAGGTAACGAAGCAGTTGTGATGGCCAGAAAGCTTGTTTGCAACGGAGATAAAATCTTAAGGAAAACTTGTTTTTTTTTGAAACACCAAAACGCTTTGTCCAGAGCACTCAATGGATTATTTTTATTTCCACCTTTTTTAATAGAGTCTTGAAGAGCTTCATTGAAGTTGGGTTTTCGGTGGTCAAAAACGTTCCATGCGAAGATAAAATGTTGCTAAAGGCAAGATGAATCTTTCATTGTTGTTTAAACTTTCATTTATTATTCAACATAATTCCAAAGTAAATTCAAGTTATACCTGTGGTTTTGACTAGCAATTTTCCACTTGTAATGAACTGCGAGATTTTTCTAACATTTTTTTCATTTGTACTGTAGGTTGCAAGAAAAATTGGACCGATATATTCGACCATTTATGGCGAGGTCAGTTTTTACTCTATTACTACTTTGAACAGTGTTAGTTGATGTAGGATTTTAAGCCTGATTTGCATCATCCCGAAAGACGTTTTCACTTTTGGAAGAAGAGCTTGGGCCACGTGCCATAACGCGAACAGGAAAAATTCTGGGGGAAACTCGTCGAATTTGATAAAAATATTGTAGATCCATACCGTCAACAATCTCTATTTTATAGATATTTAAAAGCAGTGAATTACTCGATGTCAAACACAGATACATAGCCTGCACTTGAGCAAAGAGCTTCTCATCCGGTAAGGCCTCGTGCGTATCGTCATATAGTCACCATTGCAACACCAATGCATTTTTTTCAAAAATGCGTTTGACAGATTTAAAGAAATCTAATCCAGCAGCTAATGACCGCGTTATTGCTCTTGACTTTACGAGAAACGCACAATCATGCAACTGACCTGAGTTTCGAATTGAATATTAAGATTTTCTTAGACATTTAAAGGCAAAATGAGTAAAACAAGACAAAAAATTAAAGTCTTATAATTTCAGAGTTTTAGCAATGTCGGTTATAGCGCAACAAAACAAAGCTGAGGCCTCTGGAACATTGTTATCACACAAATATTTTAAGCCTTGCAATCGCTTGCCTAATAACTCTTCACTTTCAAACAGTACAACTGTTGTAGGCAGTTCACGAAAACCTAAATTGTTTCGAAGCGACTGGTGAAATCACTGACTTAAAAAATATTCACAAAAGTAAATGTGCGATGCAAACAGCTCGTAAAATTTCTTTCGTGGAATCGACCTGCAAACGTATTGTTGTCGTGTTGAAGTTCAGTAATTTTTAGGTTTTTGTTCGTAGTCATTTCGGAAAGTCTTAAAAATTGTGTACGCGACTTTTCGGTCTGGCCGTTTCGGTCTGAGCCGTTGCGGTCGCGGGACTTTTTGGTCCCGAGGCATTTCGGTCAGACTATGAAATCTTGCAGAATCTTACATGTTCACTTTTTAATGCAAACGTACTTACATCAACGAAAAGTTTTATATAAAAATACAACAAACATGATCCAAGATCCAACAGTTAGTCAGCATCAACATATGATTTTCATCGGAACGCGACTTTTCGGTCTGGCCGATTCCGTCTGGCCACACGTCTTTAGCCCATAATTTTCCCCCCAAAACGGCCCGAACCCACATTTGTGAGCACATGGTGTTCTAGGGTTGTTCAGACATCGGCGAAGCGCGAAAACCGGATCGAAAAAGCTAAACGGGATGCGGGGAAAGAGTTTTTTTATTTTCTCTGAAAATTGCCAAAAATCAGTACGGCTAATGCACAGACATGGATATCCTTCAAAATACCAAACGTGAAGGTATATTTTTGTCAAATTCATTGGATTTATGGATGTTTCCCGCATCCAGGGATGTTTTCACTGGCTTTCTAGCCCAATCCGTACATGATTTATGGCCGATCAAACTTGACGGGCCACTATGGCCAGCGCGGGACTTAAAGGGTATGTCAGCGGTGAAATAGCATTTAATCTGTTCTTTTGTTAAATTATGTGATTTCCGCTAAATTACTATTTGACTTTGAAAGCGTCTTCTACTCAGTTTTCAGGTAGATTTTAAAATGTTTAGTACATTTTGAAACATATTTCATGAAATGGTGAATGTACTGTAAAACAAAACTTTTAAAAATCGCTATATATTATCATTGGGAACCAACTTAGCTGCTATATATCGTGTAACTTTCACCATTGTATTCGTGCAGAATCTTCTTACTTCAATTTACCAAGATGCAAACTGAAAAGCACTTATAAAATCAAAAATATAAAAAACAAAGAATCAAGTGGGAGTGATAGATGAGATCAACATAACTGCGTAAAATGATTTACCCGTGAACTCAAGAAGTGTGTTGCGTTTAAAATATTATATAAGAAACTAACAAATATAGACATCGTCATTTTTTTCTAGTATAAAGCTTGATCTAACACACTTACAAACCATGTAAAGAATGTTTCAATTTTCTAAAGAATTAGTTTCGCGAGCAGTTTTTTGTGTTATGTTGCACGGGAAATTTAAAGCGGAAAGCAATCGAAGTTTTTCTCAGTCGTTCAAATGGGAAAAAGTTATAGATGATATTAGAGTATTCAAAGGGCGTTTTTCCGGATAAAAACGAGCGGTTTTATTTGCTTAAATAATTTAGCTTCTTACAGACCTTTGATGTCGTAATCAGCAACAAAGAAAACGCTGCATACACATCTCTGAAGCTGCCAGTTCACCAAGACCAGCCTCAGTACGAAACTTGTCCTGGAGTTCAGCTTCTGCATGCTTTGAAGTAAGTGCGCAGATTATGGCGTAACCACTTCGCCTAGCATGTATTTGTCAACGTGGTAATCAAAGTTTACGAGACGTTGTTCAAACTGGGAATGTCAAATGCGGTTCCTGACCAAGGGTTTGAGAACCACCTGCCTTGGCCAATTTTCATACTGGAGACGGTCAGTTTTCGAAATATTTGTTTCTGCTCAATAGCTGAGTCATATGAAACAATAAATTATATCAAATGAGAAAATATTTTATTTTCTTATTGTACGTCAAGATTGTAGCTTTTTATGCCAAAGGTGTTTGCAGCAAGGTTGTGAAGAATTAAGGTAAAAAATAAAACCAAATGTTTCATGTTCAATTGGTTCAATTGTTTTAAAAACAAAAGCTTTTTGTAATTTTTTACGTCGATTAGTTGCAACTAAAACATTTTTACAGCTTCTTTGCCTTTTTCTAGATGAACACATTTAGGCTTACTGTACATTTCTTTTAGTTGCTTCAATGACTTTGTTTCCGAAAACTTCACATAAACAAACGAAGCTCTTTCAAAGTCATTATCATGCTAAACGATCGATAACAAGCATTTCGTACTTTTTCTACATTTTCCTAAGGTTTGATTCCTGTGTTACTGGAGGAGAAACAACTTTGGTGGACCTTTTCGAGGTTGCTCAAAAACTTCGCCAAGAGTCTCCGGAAGATTTTCAAACACTTGTCGAAGTTCCTGGTTCCTTTTCAACCATTGATTTCAAACGTGATATCACCGTCTATCTGTACCATCAAAAGCATCACATAATTCTCGACTACTTTGGAAGGGTAAGCCATGTGTAGGATACCCTTGGCTTTTTGCTCATGCACGCTTGGCTATTTGCTCATTGGCTTGAAAACTAAATTGACAAGTTTGCAGAACGCGCACTTTGTTGATTTATTGAATGCGCACAGCTATCGCACGCTTGGGAGGTTGCTGCATTGACGTTCCGCACTTAACATGGAGCGGATGGGAAACGTTGAAGTTATCCGTGAACAGTCAAGGTTTATCCACAAAAATTTAAAAAAACGTAAAGCTGTCGCAGCGACAAGACTGTACTTGCTGTTACTTGAAACATTATCTCCAGTGGGAGAGGTAAATAAATGAAGCAAAGATCAGAAGGCACAGCGAAATAGCGTGCAACTTAGGAAAGTAATACGATCCTGTGCATTTTTCTTACTCCGCTTCACGCCACTACCAACCTAATAATACCTGCTACGATTGGTGTGCATGGGTCGTTTTGACAAAAGGTTTTTATCGAATGCTTTTCGGTAGATCGTGGCTGTGAACTGGCATCCATCACTGACATCTCCTATTCGGGTCGAAGAAAGTGACGTAGACAGATATTACAAAGCTCACTGCAAGTTTATGGACATACTGAGAAATAAAGTCTTTCAGGTGAATGCTACAAGCAAAAATTTGTCATTAATCTGACTGGTGTTCTAAATAAGGTTGATATGAGTTGTGGAAAGAAAAATACGAAGCTAGAAGAAAGCTTAAGTTCGTCGTAGATACCACTCAGTGCAATACCTATTGTATCTTACTTAAACTCAGTTTGATGCCTAACCAAATCTTACACATAACGCGAATAACTGTTTAAGAAGTATTACTTTTTTGTTAATTTTGGTGACGGCAATTGGCGGCAGGCCGAAGCATGAATCCTGCTTCTTGCCGCGGCGGTTGAGGTGAACGCTCTTGCCCAAGGAGCGCTACAGCAATTCACTCAGTGGCTGTGGACTGAACACTCAACCTTCCAATTGAGAGGTGGACACTTTACTACTGAGCTATTGCCGCCCCAACTACAGATTGGCTTAAATGTTTTTTCGATAAATTTGAGCAGTTTGTTATAAGCATCTGTCTTTTTTCACCAAGGGAAACGAGGCCTAATTTTGCCTTGATGCACTTGAACACGGGACGCTTCAATAGTTAAATACTGACGTTGTCACATCGGATTTTATGCATCACTGCACTTGACACAATCAATTATTTTGTGTTTCAGTACAAATTCAAGCTGGAGCCGGGTGACCTCCTTATAATGAACAACCGACGACTGGGCCACGCCAGGGAAGCATTTCAGTCCAACGGTGGTCAAAGGCATTTGCAAGTAAGGACTGCATAACGACTTCTTCGAAGAAATGAGAAGAAAGAAATGTGTTAAAATCCAGGAGAAATGTGTTAAAATGTATTAAAATCCAACACATTTTTTCTGACCGTCCGGAAATAAATTCTCTACATAGGCGTTAGTGGCCGTATGAGTCCTCAGTCGACATTATGTGATTTTCCACTGATAAATGGACAAACAGAATCTGATCTAAAGACCATGGAAAAGTTACTAAAACCACTGATCAGAAAATAACTATAGCTTAAAAAAGCAAGAAAGCGGCAACCTCAGTGTAAGTACCTTCTGGCTGCATACAGCACTTCATAGTGCTTTTTCGTGACCGATGCTATGCTTCGTTCAAAAGTCAACTCTGCAAACATTATGAACATTTCTACTATCTGGAAAATTAGTTAGAGCTGTCAGCAAATCAGCAACTTCTTTCATCAACTACACCGGTTTTCTGCGTCATTTAAAAGTTTTGTTTCTGTCAAAGAAGCGACGCTTCGCTTCAGCAAAGGATCAAATTCAGCAAATACGGTTGTTGCACGGCTTTGACTAAGAAAAAAGTCCTGTGAGCTTATGCACACAAACCTTTCAAAATGTCATTACCGTAGAACAGTTTTATAGCTTTTGAAAGGTGAAGAGTAATTCCCTTTTTTCAATGCAGACGCATCTTACCTGGTTTCAACAGATTTTGCAAATATTTTATTTGCCAGAAAATTTTTTATCTTAATTATATCCACTGAAAAGTTTTTGCAAAAATTGAATTGCGGTAATTCATTAAGGAAACTGTTTTTCAGTGGCAGTTGTTTCGTGTGGCTAGCACTTGTACTGAATGAAACCACACACGAGCAAGGATTCAGATAAAGCACTACTCAACGTAATGCACGTACCAAGCGCTCCAAACAAGTACACCCGCAAGTGCAGTATAGCGCACGTAATTTTCACGTATCACCAGCCGATGGTAAGCATAAGAGCTTCAACCTTCGACGTGAAATGATCGTTGGGCATTTGCTGACGGCTAGTTGAAGTTTCGTGTGTTTGCAATCGGTTGTGATGTATATGCCAGTGGTGTAGTGCTAAAAACAGAGGTGTGGGAACGCCGTTCCCACCCCACTGCCACCCTGCGGTATGTGCTGATTGGTAACGCGCCTTTGCTATTTTGCAGTGACCATTTTCGGTTTATCCATGTCGTTGCAAATGCCACTTGTGAGCTGACTTTCTGCTATTGCATTTCAGTTTGTTACTTACAGTCAATTTACTGTGTGTTCCTATTTGTTTAGATGTCACATTTTAACTAATCAAAACCAACTTACTGCAAGCAATTACCTAACGGTTAATGTCCTAAGCACGTTGCCACCCTCTGCTTGTACAAACATGTTGCCAGAACGCTTTGTCTAATTTGCGTGTTAAAGGTTTCGCGATTGACATTTCAGCAAAGTAGCAGGCTTCCAGCTGGAAAAATTCAAAAATCGAAATTTTTAGATTACAATTCTCTACTGACTTGCTTTGGAAGTATTTGCATATATTCTGGTCAATTCTGCAACAGCTTCACATCACAACAAAATTCTTTCTCATGAAACATTTTTCTAAAAACTTGCTTGTTGATTCAACTTCTCTTAATAATGTTGCTTATTTTGCGGTAAAGCTCATTCATTATTGAACAGATTCGGGTACTTTGTAGTCTTCAGAAATTGTTTGGTAAAACAAGACTTTGAAGCAGGTTTTGCTGAACTCATAACAAAATCTTAAACCGATATCTCTTCTCTTGTCTGAACATTCAAAAAATTCAACGTGTTTTGTGTTGGCGATTACACAATAGTTGGAGCTGCCGGCGTAGGCTAAGAAAATGCTAAATAAAACCTGACTCGGTAAGTAGCATTAAGTTAAGTATACTACATTTATCCCAATCATCATGTGGGTAAAAATGAATGAGCTTCCAAAAAGCCAGTGAAACATGAGAGAAAACAGGAAATCGCGAATATTTTATAACAAATTAGAAACGTCGTAAAGGTGTTGGTCTCTTAGACTGTCTGAGCATCTGTGCCATTACTCTTGTCCTGTAATGTGAATATCGGCCTAAATTAAATGTTTCAGGGTACATACTTGAAGTTGTGCGAGCTCAAGAGCAAGTACATGACACTCGCTCATAAATTGGGGATCGACGTTGTTCCGCCAAAAGTTGGAAACTGCTCGTCATTTTGAAATCAATTTTTGAGTTACAAGCGTCACTAGATGGCGTTGCCGATGTTTTTGCTGGAAAAGAACGAGTCCATATTTAAAAAAAACGAAAAGCTTCTACATAAAAACTATCGCTTAAGCTATTTGTGTTCGCTAACATAATTACTTTGTGCTATTCCTTTCTTAGAAAGCCTGTCTGCTGTATATGCCATGTACTAACTTTTCACTTAACAGGCATGCGTACTGCGTTGTAGTGTGCAAACTGGTAAGTGCGTTTGAAACGTATTGCTTCCGATTGCCAACTCTGAGCAGAAAATGAATTTATAGCGTTTTTCCACCGTGCGATGAAATTGTGTTGCAGTGAATTAAACGCCGTCTGGATAAATTGTTTTCACATCATTTTGCTAAAACAATCTCTTCTATATTGTCCCCTCGAGGTTTAAACCGCTTGTTGAATCAACGCTTGTTTGAATCAACAAAAATATTGCGAAAACGTCAACAAACATTCTGAACGCTCGCTTTCTGCTAGGAATGTTCCCTGAACTATATAGAATCGACTGATTGCAGGCTCATTTCCATCATCGACCGTTCCGCAGAAAAATCACGTTTATGAAGAAGACTGTAGCTTGGTAATAAAGCCATGTAAACACTGCGGTGGCAAATCTCTCACTTCCGATGTAAGTATCCTGAAATTTTGTTTCTGTTGGTTTCATAATAAATACGAAACTCAGAAACCTATTCAGGACGGTTATAGTCAGAAGCTCTGAGCTGAAGTCAAACTCTTTCATTTAAGAAAATTCATGTCAGATCCCGACACGGTGGTTTAAGCAAAATATTCTTGTGTTCAGCTGCCTGATCTTTTATCCTGAGCACCTATCTTGGCTTTACGTTGTGCTTGGATTGCTGCTATCACAGAAATTTTCTAACTGAAACGCAGGGTGAAACGTTGTTTATACAGTATTTGCTTAATTTCTGTGACATCCTCGTGTGTGATTCGGTAAGAGCTCGATATTGCGTTGGCGCAATGTAAAAAAGAATTAACCAAGTTTCTTTTGTACTGTTGGGAAATCAGGCTGAACTTGCTGTAGGTACGGCAGTAACAATCGCCCAGTTTTTTTTTAATAAAAGGTCAAGAAAGCAATGCAACCATTAGTTTCCAATTCTTTGATAAAACAAACATTTTAAAAACTTTATTGATTTTATCAAGAAACAAATCCACATTGGTAGGGTTCTGCAAAAATCCCTATCAGATCGTTCTTGTACGATAACAGCACGATTGGTTTTGTGCTAGGACAGGGAAGATTTGAAATTGTGATTGGCAACGTAATGCATAGACACATCGGTCGTTAGCGTTGGCAATCCCATAGCGACGGCATCTATCTGATTATACCCATAATAATTAGGCCCTGGACATTGAAATCCAAGGATTTTAGAAAACTTGCTGGAATTTCGTATATTTCACGCATCATTGCAGCAGTTTTCAGCCAACGTCTACTGAGGCCACGAAAAGCTGTAGTGTTATTTGGGAAAATCTTGTTCAAAACAAGATTCACAGTAAAATTTCCCGGGATATTAGTGATTGTCGGAAGAGTGACCGTGTCAAACGAAAACACTACTTTTTGTAGATGTAACAATCCTTGATATTGAAGATAAACTCCCATCGAAATGGGACTATTGGTATCACCCCTTTGGCGCTGAGCTGCTGAAAACATGCTTTTCGTAACTTCTTCCTTTCATTTTTATCTTCGAGTCCATACCAGAAATGGTTGAAAAGATTTTTAGTAAGAGGCATAAACCAAAGTTTTCCTTTATTCGATGGGTATCTATACGTGTTAGGTAAATGTAGCAAAAGTGACCCAATATTGCTGTTTTGGAGATGCGAACTAAAAACGAATGTAAGGGGCGGGTTCACACGAAATACTGTATAACGAAGTATTGAAGAAAGTAAATTAACTCTGCCACGGTGCTTTAGCAGTGGAAGAAGAGGTAGCTTGTTTCAAAACAATCTTGAAACGTAAACCTCAAGAAATTCTTCAAGTGCCGTCAACAATTATAAACGGATGCATTCAAAATAGTTCAAGATGAATAGGGATAACTTCCCAACCAAATATCGAAAAGCATTGTGACTAACGGGTACCATTTGTCACAATGCTTTTCGGGTACCATTTGAACATTTGCGAGCTGTAGCTTACAATCACGATATGCATATTAAAGTTTCAACCTTGTTTTTTATCCATTTTCATTACACGCTATTGTCAGTTTCTAAACTGGCGCCAAAACAGCTCAGTGATAAAACGGATGATGCTAAAACAGTTGGGCGCCAAATCGCCTGCGCCATACAGTCGTCGCCAAAACAGCGGCACCGAAACGTACCTGTTATCGAAAGTAGTCTCTTGGGCAGGTAATGATGACAGTTTTTGCAGAAAGGCCGTTTCACATTCGAAGATTCTGCCGACAACAGGGTCAGGAGAAACGGTCTGTTCGTTTTCGCCATGTTTTGCACTGTTGGCATACCGGCTGTTCCTGTAGATGTCGGTAGTTCTGATATTTAGATGAATCAGTGACCGAATTTGATTGCACCTTAGAATTTCTTCAAATTTTTGCCTCATAGTACGGTGAATATGAATGAAAACACCGATGCCCCGTCTAGGATTGCTGATAATTGTGTTCAAAAAAGGTATCGCAGTTTCTTTAATGTCTCTTCAGGTTTGGAAAATTGCGTTTATATCATTGTGTCTCTGTGAGAAATAACCTGAGACCCTTTGATAGTGAACGTTCATGAGCTTTTGTTTAAGTGAGGGGTGCTGTTCTTCAAATGAACAGCGGATCGGAACTGCGCAAATTGGCCTTTCAAGCATAATGCTACTACTGTGATAATGCTACTAAAGTGATGTGTGTCGCCAACGTTATTTTCGGGCAAGAACCTAACCGAGCAGTTCCTTTCGATGCACTTTTTCTATGACAGCGTTATTCTCTTTACAAAACGGTTCTCGTCTACAAGCGAGCACTTAATTTTCAACGCGCTCTTTCTGTGAGAGCATTCTTTTTGTGCACCTGAAGGCGGTGAGCTGCGCCTGGTGAGAACAGTTGGAATGGTCAGTCTTGACGAGATCCTCTTTGAAACTTTAAGCAAAACATGGCACTAACACTGAGACCACCACCACAAGTTTACTGTAGCCCATCGTCTGCACAAACCTATGTTATTATCAAACCAGTATGATTTAGACCTGAAACCACCTAGCTTTCAGAGATGAGCGGACTGTGAAATTTTCAGTCTGAGTCCAGTCCTGATCCGATAAAATTGGATCCGATCCAGTCCTGATCCGCAAAATTTTTGAAAATCATCAGTCCGATCCAGTCCTGATCCACCCATGTAAAATAATGAATTTTTATTTTGCTTCATGAGGCAAAAGCACCACTGAAGCCATTTTGCCTTCAGCCAAATATGATTGGTTGAAGGCAAAATAGTTGTAGGAGTGCTTTTGCCTCATGAGGCAAAATAGACTGCCTTTAGGCATTTCCAAAGTTTAACAAGGCATTGTCTATTTTGCCTCATGAAGCTAAAGCACTGCTGGAGTTATTTTGCCATTAGGAGAATCCGATTGTTTGGATTGGTCAAATGACAAGGACGATACGGGATACACTTGGATTAGCGTAAAGTCCTTGTAATATTACCTAAAAACCCAAACCTGAAACCAAACCCAAAACCTAAACTCACATTAACCTATACACACAAAACCTAAACCCAACACCCAAAACCTAAACACAAAATTACACCTAGACCCAAATCTAAACCTGACACTTAATCTGTAAACATAACCCCTAAATGTAAGCCCAAAACCAGTCTGCGCAGAGATAGCTAAATGCGGGCAGAGATAGCTATCTGTGTGCAGAGATAGCTAAATACGCGCAGAAATAGCAGTTTTTGTGCTAAATCTGTCAGATATAATATTTTTACGAACAGCGCCCCATACAAGTGCTTGACAAAAATTTGTCGAGGTGGAAAAAAACAGCTACGAAACAACATGAGTTACCTGAGTCGCATGCATTTCAGTACTGCAAGCAATTCAACTGCCATGAGTTTACGAAAAATCCTGGCAATTTTCGATTTTCAACCAAATCTTAAAGATTTGAATTTAAAACCAGATCCACAGTAATGTCAGATTAAAGGAGGGGTATTGCGGTGTTTGCCCCAAGATGATCATCATTCTAGTCAAAAGACCCTTTTAGCCGACAGCAAATGCGTCCCCTTTTTATGATTTCTTATCCCGTGACGCGCAACGGAATTACTACGGCCATTTAAAGTCATATTTTTATCTGTGTTTCAGGAAGCTACGAAACGATTTTTAAAACAAAAATCGCACCCCTACGAAGTCTATAACAAAAGTTACAAAGTCATAAAAGTCACATTTTCCATATTAGGTCATAAAGTCATATTTTGCA
>Ga0210059_1008110_pt1 | contig 16615 bp, 7 predicted proteins | sample Ectturendosymbi2_FD_188042 | JGI IMG/M metagenome (GOLD analysis project Ga0210059, IMG submission 188042) | Ecteinascidia turbinata endosymbiont from Florida, USA - Sample 2 (SPAdes) (version 2) | ecosystem: Host-associated > Tunicates > Ascidians > Unclassified | place: Key West, Florida...
CCTCAAATATTACGGACATCAGAACGGTGTCGGTCTAATGTAGCATTTATCAAAAATATTTTGCAAATGTGTTACCGAATAAATGAAATAGTAGTATTTTCCTTCATAGGAAATTTTCAGCTTAAACAGGCCGAAAAATAGCCAAAATGTCAAATGGATTCTTTAAGGCCAACAAACTTGAGAAGAGGCCAAAACAAGCCAAAAGGCTAAATAAATTTGTTAGGCCAACCAACTTGAAACGAGGCCAGATTTCTGAAATTGGGTCTAAAAAAGGCCAACCTGGCAACACTGTTTCATTCTTAGGTTTGGTGCATCGTGGAAAGGTTTTAAATACTGTTTGGAAGGCATGCTTTCACCATTGCATTCAAAGTGAATATTGTTTTGTGGTAAGCTGTTTTGTCATTAAGCTGTGGCGCCCATTCAACAGTAGGTTTCACCACGAGCAACAATATTTCTAGGTGTTCTCGTTACTAGACTTCTACGTGACAAGCTTACGTTATGTCTCCACATATATTTGTTGGATATTTTTGAAACAGGTCATACACATATCATCCATACCCTCTTTCTGAAAAATATTTTTCTTAAATGATGAGTTGCAATTTTGTACTTCATAAAACTTTGTGAAAGCAAAAAGGCAGGAGATCAAAATATACTTTGTGGGTATCCTACAAATGATGAATTCACCTAATCAAATTCAACAAGATTATTGATAAAGAAGCTATTCTTCGCAACGGGCATGTAATCATCCAAGTTGATTTTTCGATATATGGAGGCATTTATTACATATGGATGATATCAGTTGGTATTTTCCTAAAAATTCCTTTTACTGTCATTTCAAACGTTGCTCACATTAACCCCTCGGAATCAAACAAAATCAAGCACTCTGCTTTCAAATGCAAAAGCCTAAAATGCATACCCAACTGCCTTGTCATTGGTGCATTGAGCTCAACTATGCCAGAGCTTTCACCATTTGCCCCACCAAACCTGGTTAGCTGGCATGCCCTACCAAATCTGATAGCCCGGTTCGATTCACGACTTGAAATAAGAAGACGTTTTTTCTGAAAAATAATCACGATCGAAACTTGCCTCAAAGCTTTTGTGCCTTTCCATCCTGAGAACTATTCAAATATGTGCAGTCTCTCTGAGCATGAGTTGCTTGTTGCATCTCATATCTCAAACAATAAAGTTTAAGAAAGTTTGTTGCACCTTTCCCGTTAAAATATTACACACTGAAAATTATCTTAGTGAAAAAAGCGAAAAAAAAAGAAAAAGAAAATAGCTGAACTTAGTAGAAAAAATGTTTTGTCCTTACGTGGCAAAAGAAATAGATGCTGTAAACAATCAAAAGCAAAAATTATGTGTCAGCAATTCATCCGAATTTTTACATCCGTTCAAGCCTAAGCCTCTAGCATTAATTTTCTTATGTGGTAATTTACTTTCAATAAAAAAACTGCAGGAGTTGTTGCGGAAACTTACGAAAAAGGTGTTCCTGGAGAAAAGAGTAGTTTGCATGACGTCCTATACCTTTCCATCCTGCATCCTACTTTTTAAAAGAAGCTTACAAGGGTTTTTGGTTGCATGAAGCATCTAACAACATGTTTATTGACGTTTTCACGTTAGAAAATTTTGTGTGATTCTCTGCTGATAATCATTTGCTTGGAGTCTTACATGTTCATGCAGAAATACATACAAAGCCCTCAGTTTTGATGAGATTGTAATTAAAGTACTTGGTTTCGATTTATAGCTTATGAGGCAACACGCCAACACCAACAGTATTAAAAGACACTAATAGACAGCACTGCAGTAAAACTTGCTTAGAACTAAAACCTGAATATAAGCGAATATTGTATTTTTCAGGATTTCCTTTGATAACAAGGAATGCCCTCTGACTGAAGTCTTAGAATCAAAGGGTAAGGACCGTAAATTATTATTTGTTCTTATGTGTGTTTCATTTTTCTTCTTATACAGTATGTATCAATTTACGTTTCGAGGTGAGCAAATATCAAACTTGTAAAAATGTCATTGTTTTAAACCACTACACAACAGCAAGTGCCAAATACTGTAAAATGCAAAAAGTATTGCGCATTTAAAAGTTTTTTTTTGCATTCCTGTAAATTTCAGCAAGTTTCATCAAAAATAACAAAACATCACTCTTTCTGTGCATTGATATAAGTCGGCCTTTCTGTTATGATAATCATTTAGACATTTGTTCTATGCTTTGCATACGTCAAGTAACTTCACTCAACAGGTGAAACCGTGCTTGTTTCACCTGTGGAGTTAAGTTACTTGAATACAGATGTGTGCAAGTTTGAATCATCGCAAAAGATCAAAGCAGAGCCTGGTTGGCTGATTCCTCGAAAGCCTACAAAAAACATTGAGCTTTGCATACGTTATTGCATGCAGGGCCGGATTAAAGGGTAAGGGGGCCCTGGGCAATTTTCAATGGAGGGCCCATGCGATGTAATTCATGACGTCATCGTTTGTAAAAGTTATGTTTTCGCTGATTCGCAACGTTCTTGTTCGCTTTTTCTAGTAGTCGAGAATGTGCTTACCCTATTTAGGCTGCTCGATTGTTAGGCGTCCTTGATTGCAAGCAGCACGAAATGGTGTTAAAAAATTAATGTAAGCTGCTTGTGATTGCAACCCTCACTTGAACATAGGTTACCTAAGCCTCTGAGATACATTCGCGACGTTCGCGAACTAGTGCGTTTTCCCGTTTAATTGGCAAGCCTGGTACATAGGGACGTAACGGGGGGGGCAAAGGGGGCACAATTCCTCGGGTGCCGAATCAGTATGGGGGCGCGGAATCACTACAGGGGGCGCCGAATGGCTGCGGAGGGCGCAGCAAAGTCCCAACAATGTCACAAATACTCAATGTCACAAATTAAAACAAATAAATGTCATCACGGGGGCCCCTTTGGAGCGGAGGTTCCGGGGTAATTGCCCCGTTGCTCCCCCCTTAAGCCGGCCCTGATTGCATGACGAACGCAGTATTTTTCAAAGCTATAGTCGCTCGTGCAGTCTACTTGCATGTTTCTGCCAGATTTGTGAAGATCAGAAAATTACTTAATTTTCCTTTTTGATTGAAAATCTACCTTTTTCTGCAGTTTATAGAACTTTTACTTGTATATTTGATGTACCTCTTGACCATTTATTTACACTGGATATCAATTTTTTCAAATAACCAAAGAATTCAGGCACGGAAAAAACAATTACATCTAGCTGCAAAAGTTTTCCAAAAACTCAGAATTTGTAACTGTTTTATAAACAGGTAAATTTTTACTTTTGCCCTCCGAGATTACAGAAAACGACCAATACTTTCGATTTTCGTTTAATTTTTATTTAAATTACTAACACTGTTAACCATTTCATCGGCGATAGATACAACTAAATGTTGATGTTTTTATATTTTAACAAAAAAACTACGCTTGCCACTGCTGCAAACGATGACTCCTTTATTCAGATGCTATTTGATAAGGACGGAGAATGCGTGATTTTACGTGAAATTGATTTCCTATCAAAAATTTGCTGATCGATTCATTGCTTACTCCCATTCTGTAGAGTACGGCTTTTATTATTTTATTCTTCTAAAGTTTTCTTGTAAAGCAAACAAATCAAAAATTGAATTTGTGTATTAGAATCAGTCAGTAGTTTTCCATTTCATCGCGTAGATTTTGCGTATGCAAATTTATACCATTTCCTAAATTTCAATTATAAATAATTCACAGATGTAATTCAGTCCTATCAACATGTTTTATCGCTTGTTTCAACAACTAAAAATCATAAATAGAGCAATAATCGAGACTTCTTTTTAAATAAGACTCAAGGCTCATTTTCCGGGAGTTTCTTATGCGCGAATACAGCGACGAAAATCTCGATTTTTGGATGGACGTAGAACAGTACAAAACACACAAAAAAGGGAAAAAATCTGCTTTTGACATTTTTCGTGAATATGTTGACCAAGATGCACCAAGAGAGGTAAGCTCGTTCAGGATTAAAAAAATGTATTTGAGGATTTGTTACTCTTTAACTCTAAGTTTAATTTATATTTCATTGGCACGAGTATATTTTTTGCAAATCACTGAAACTGAATGAGATACTATATGCTGGCTGAACTTTATTTCTTGTCAAAGCAAAAGCTGCTGTAAAAATTAATGAGAGTTTAACAATTACTGTAAAATAAACCCATAGATAGCAACAATATTAAAAGTTGTTGTTGTTTTGTTTGAAAAAATCTTTGTAAAAAATGTAATGATATAATAATTTGTAGACGTTTTCAGTGTTTTCATTTTAGTTGACTTTTTAGAACAAGTTGCACAGAAACCTTGCTGTTTCGTAACCAGTTTGCGTTCTTTGAGTCAAAACAGGGTGATCCAAGACTGCGAGCATGGAGGGCCACATTACGGTTTGAGGAAGAATTAGCGGGCCACAAAGAGAGGAACTCCATTGCAATTAAAAGACTCGTTTGCTGTTCTAATAGACCGGAATTTTTTCTGCACGCCTAATGCAATTTTTTATTCTAGGGGAATTTTTAAGTTTTATGTTTGTTTGTTTGCGACTGAAAATAGAGATTTTCTGCTAGAAAAAAGATACACAACACACGAATAAAACACCAAAACATTTTTTGTTTCTTGGCTTGGGTTACAAAGTCAATGTCCGCTTTAATTTCCGTAGTCGGCAGACGCAAGCAGGCATGCAGGTTTCACCAGCCATTCTATTTCTTATGTCGCTTTTCAATCGCGTCATAATTGCGCAAGCACTTTCGCAAATTACGAACATGAAGCACATCTTCAGTGCAAAGTCTGTTAAGCGGGGGAAATAGCCCGGTTGCGGGCCTGGTTACCCTTCAATTATTTCAAAATTCTTCTCTAGAATTTCCGTGGAATTTCCCGTGTGTTTTCTCGTGTTTACTGCTGTAATGCCTCTTTAAATAAAAACTCTTCGGAACGGATATTACTTGCAACCTCACAAGACACTGTAGTTTGCCCCCAGTTAGAATTGAACTTTCTGATTTTCTCTGACACTTCTCTTTTGACACTCGTTTTTTGTTAAATTGCTGTACTTCACTAAATATTACTTCATTAATTCCACAATGCACATCTTCTAATCTAACTCGAAAATTATCACAGAGTCTATGCTTGCAACAAAGATAAAAAATAAACGCATGCTTTGTGGTCAAACAGTACTGCATCAGTAGCCTAGCCTAGAGTTTAGCTATTGTAACGTCATAAATTGTAAAAAGATATTGTTAACGCCTAATAGTTACATATTGACCTGCACTTCAATGATGTGTGACTTGCAAGGTCTGTGTGGCTAATACAATGTATTTATGACTTTGTGTAATATACGGCATACACAAAACGTTTGCTGGCCGCACAAAAACTGTCCACGGGCTGCATGCGGCCTGCGTGCCAGTGTTTGGACCACGCTGAGTTAAAACATAATTTTCATTGTTACATTCACAGATCAACATTGATCGGCAAACTCGAGAAGACATTCGATCAAAACTTAATGAATGCGGAAATACTCTGTTTGATGAAGCACAAACGCAAATATTTTTTCTGATGAACAATGACTCTTTTCCAAGATTTTTGTCAAGACTGACCGATTCTCGTTAGACTAGTTTTAAAAAATCAGTATTTGCATACATTTTTTTTATTTTGCAGGGAAGAACGTGTTTTACATTTGTGCTTGCAATTTTATCCTTTTTATTAAACAATGTAGCAAATCTTCATTTGCTTAATTTTATTTGGGAGCAAAAACAATTCCCTTGACCGGGTCTTACTCTTTGTTTAAGAGAGTTTCGAAATGGAATAAAAATTTTTAGGTTTTCTTTCCCAGGCAAGAACATTTCATTTGTAGTATCGCAATTTATGTTCCCCTGCAAGAGGTGTGTTCACACTATTTCAGCATGCGAGCAACTTATAAAATTAATAAGTCAAAATTACCTACCTACTACAAAAATACAAAGCATACATTTATTAATAAATATATTAAGATTTCTTTTTACAATGTATGTTGATGCACTTTACATCCCACATGAACCCATATTCCACAACACAATTAACTATGTAGATTTTTGTCATTACTTTACTTGTCTCTGATGACTTGCACTTAATGGAATCAGCCATCAGGGTGTTTAATGTCATGCGATCTACCCACAGTTCCTTTGAGATCAACTGGTAGATCGCGATCGACGTACTGAGCACCCATGCTCTACAGCAGGGGTCGGGAGCCTATGGCTCGCGAGCCAGATGTGGCTCTTTTGATGACGGCGTCTGGCTCGCTTGATATTTTCTTAACACGATTTTCACGAATGAAACATTCCGTAATTTTCCACCTACCAAACTACAAAGCCATCTGCAACACCACGCAGCATCAGAAGTCCCATTAACAGCAAGTAGCACGTTAGTTAGCAAATTAGTTGCATTAAGTGTTTGAAAATATTATATGGTTCTCACGAAAATACAACTAAAAATATGTAGATTTCATGGCTACCTTAGCCAGAAAGGTTCCCGACCCCTGCTCTACAGTAACTTTGTGTAAGACTTTCAGCAAATGTGATGAACATTCTGTAAAATTACCTTGCTTTGTTCTTTCATTCAGATCAGTGCTTCTTAAGCTCTGTATCGCGACCGAAAAGTGGGTCACCGTAATGTTATTATTCATTTGCGCAGGAATGTCATGAAGTTATTGATACTGCGTGCCCTGTGTCCATTGCATAAATTTATTTCTGACACGAAAAGTCTTGGAGTTACCAATTACACCATGACTGTTATAACTGTGACATCACAATGTTCGTTGTACGTGTTATTCTTGGTCGAAAATGTACTGTATTAAGCAATCTAGCAGTTGTGTTCTCTGGTTTCGACCTTTGAAAATTTGGAGCTCAAATTCTAAAACTAGTTTTGTAAGGTAGGTTGCCGAAGGTACATATTTCTTTTACGTATGATATTTGGGTCGTCACTATAAAAGGTTGAGAAGCACTAAGTTAGATAGTCATTACTGTAGCTCTTGAGTCTATAGAAAATAAAAAACTGTATTGAAAACACCTGATAAAAAATTAAACTTTTGCTTTCAAGCAGTTACAGTTGTTTCAGAGCACACTAAAGAAATCGCGTGACTAAGTTTTCAGCCAATCGATAGGTATCCAAACTAACCAAAACCTTTTTGTTTGAAAGTACAGTAAGCTTACAAAATCCAGGTGCTTTTCTTACACTCGGAGATAATGTGTTTGGAGAAACCAAAATTTTGCTACACAACTCATTATTTTGACTGCTGAAGAGTCATTGGTAAACCGTGCTGCAAATACGTTCGTTGAAACTGCTTTCAATGTAAGGTGGATCTATGCGTTTGAAGCATGGATGCAAACTTTTTTGCTTATGTTTTTGGACACGCGTGACTTTTTATGCGAAGCATTATAATCTTGATGGTATGGGATGGATGCTTTTCCGTTACAAGTGTGGTACGGAATTAAAAATAAAACCATGGCTCTGATTGTTACGTTTCAAAGAAATTGTATGAACGTTTCTTTATCTTGCGTGTGCAAAAACTTTTGAGCACATTACATCTTAAGAAACGTGTGCTGAAAAACACCTTGAACTTTATGTTTCACCAGATGATTCTCTTGTGACTGATGATGATGAAATTCTGATAAATTTTGAAATCCACCACTTTGCAATAGTTAAACGTATAACAGCGATCAAATCTCAAAAAGCTTTGTTTCATGCGCGTGCAGAGATTTGAAAAATAACAATTGTTTGCTGGTCACAGCTACTGGGTAACTTCGGATTGAACAGAAGTGTAAAATAGCTCAGTGAAAACCAGACTGTGTTGATGCTGTTTTGGTTTAAAGTCCAACAGCGAACAATGTCAATGGTTGCTTTTCAAGTGATATCGAAAACACAATGGGAAATTGCCTGATCCACGAGCAGACGCAAAGTACGGATACAAAGTGAAACTTTTGGCAGCGTTTTCCACGAAAGTTTACACCACCACTTCATACTTTCTCATCCAACTGGCATATTAGAAAGGTGCAGCGACTGCGTCAGATTTTCACCGGTGTTGAGGCAACACACCATACTTCCTCTTGGCATGAGACTTTTCCTTGCCTCTGCCTGGACCAAACTTTTTCCTATATTTTCCACAAAACGGCCCGTTTTTCTGTACCAAAGCGCGACAGTCTTGATGAAGAGAGAATAACTTTCTTTCAAGCTCTGCCCTGCCGGGGCACAGGCGTTGTCGCTAACTGTGATTTCCGGGCACTTGGAAGAGCCTTTCATCCTTTCCGGAAAAAAGTAAGGTCCAGGGTTGAAATCCAAGTGCTTAGCAAAAGTTACATTTTTAGTTTCCTGCAAAAATTGTTCCGTTTTTATTTTGGGCACTTTTTTACGACCGTAAAATGTTTGTAGGTTGCGCAATGGCGGAATGCACTACTTTGCAGAGAAATTGAAGAACGTCGAATTTAACAATTTTTATAATAAACTTCTTCACGCAATTCACTTTAGCCAAAGAAGACACGAAGGTTCATAGGCTATACTGTAAAAAAAGCCTAAAAACCTTTATGCACAAACATATATTAAACTGGCAATTAACCTGATGTGCTGATTAAAAAGCAAGAAAATGAATAAAAACAAGAAGCCGTGTGCAGCTGCGTTGGCACTAATTGGTATCAACTTAGGTACTTACCGAAATAAAGTAGAATGATAAAAACAAGACGGAAGTGGAAGAGCATTGTTGTATCAAAAAATCAAAACAGTATCGTTATTTGGCGTGTTACTTTTTCGTCGATTTTCATTTACAAACATTGTCGACGAGCGACTTTTTCATTAGGCAATTTACATTTACACGAAAAGAGTATATTAATTCAATGCGAGGGTGGCAAAAGTGAAACCCGCGGGTAGATTTCACATGGCCCACGGTTTTCTTTTCTGTAAGGTTCATCTCAAGGCAAAAGTGGTTGGTCAAACAACGTTATTTATAAATTAGCATCACAAAAGAACAATGTGATCAGAGTGCACTGTTTTGGCCAAACTTGTTTGATATGACAAATGAGTCCTGAAAAGCAATGAAATAATAAAACGATAGATTTCTGGAAAGTATGGAGCTTGATTTGCACAAACTGAAGCAACCATAGATTTGCAGCCAATCACCGTGGGTTTGTTTGCTTAAGGGCTGTTTCGAAAGAACGGAAGCGAATAACAAAAATGTCTGGGCGTTTGATCAACAAATTATTTCTACGCACGAAAAGGTAAGATGTTAGGGGAGCGTGTAGAAGAAAGAAGCATTTTTTCTCTGAGAACGCTAGTATCAGCAAAAGTAGCAACCGCCACTATAAAAATATAGAGAGAGAACTGTCGAACAGCAAAGAAATCTTCGCTAAGATGTGTCTCTCTGCTTCTTAGGGTAGGCGTTTTACAGAGAATTGCTTGAACACAGTTATGTGCAAGATCGGATCATCGCAAAGTCAAGAAAGCAGAGCCCAGACGGTTGAGTCCTCGAAGCTTGCAGCAAAGAGTTTTTAACTGTTTCTTGTACACATTGCAAAATGTTGCACAAGAGCTTTGGTGGACTTTTGCGTCTGAAATATTTGTTCCTCGGACTTGTTTAAGTTTCACTGTTGGTTGGTAGTTAGACTAAACTTATTCAAACTATAAGCACGTTCAAAGGAAGTTATGGAGGGGAATCGTTAACAGCTTGAACAAAACCTTTTCGTAATTTCTAAATACTGTAGTCAATGGCGTACGCAGAAAATTTCTGAGGGGGGGCAAGTTTCGTCACAATCTTGTGACGTCAGAAATCAACTTCAGGAGAAGTGCCAAAGGCACGACCATTCTACGGGGGTCTGGGGGTATGCCCCCGGGAAAATTTTGCAAAATTACACCTAAAAATACTCATTTTTGTGCATTCTGGAAGCAACTTTTAGTATAATGCTTTTACGAGACTTATTAGCCGGTGTGGCAGAAAACTGAACTTTTGCTGCCTGAACCTCATGAATTGAACCTATATGCGTGCTTGGATGTTGTAAGTTTTGGACATGTATCGCTTATCGAAGACGCTTACTGAAGTTTGTGAGCTCAAATCTCACGCCAGCCGAAGCTTTTTGCTGGTGTTCACTGTTACCTGTGTTAAGTTACTTAACAGGCACATGTGAAGCAATTTTGTCAGTGAATGAATGAAATCGTAAAATGAAAATTAAGCAGAGGAAACGTATGTCGTACAGTAGTCATAAAATATTTGCGTAGTGCGTGTATCAGTGACCAGAAAGCAGTCAGTTTATTTTAAATTGAGGCCCTTTCCCCCCTTAATTACGCCACTGCCGAATACTGCTTATACATTTTTTTATTTTTAGGGTCTGAGGGCGGGCCATGGCATAGTGCCCCCCTCCGTACGCTAGTGACTGTAGTGCAAAGCAGAGCGGCGCTAGGCGTAAAGAAAAGGTTGCTTTATACTTTGCACTTCTTATGTCGTGCTCGGCTGTTGCTATAAACAATAAATCCGCCGAGAACGACAAAATTGCTAAAGCGAGCCATAATACCGATCACTTACACAATTACGTTTGTCAGAATTGCGAGTGTTTGAAACCAGGACAGCGAAAGCATACCACCGCATCAAGAAACAGCAGTTGATTGAAAACGCACAAGGGGCAATGAGCAAAACCTGTGAACAAGAGGTTCAAGAAATAACATAACAACGGTAAAATTGCTAGTAGCGAGTGGAAGTAAAGAAACATATCAATTTGTAAAAAAATAAAATCATGTATGCAAGAAAAATTCAAACGTTCTTCATTCATAACATAATGGATTGTGGCTGTGCTAGTAAAGCGGTTTATCCAAACGACGGGTATGTTAGTTTGTTTCAAAATCTAGTACTTCGGTGTTTCTCCAATCTACACTATGCTCAGTTAAAAGACTTCTCATGTTTAGTTCTAGTTTCTATAAATCCTTGCTGAAGGATAACTCCCACAACACACAGTCATAATATCATATTTTTATTATATAAGTATTATTTTTTAGGTCTAACTTGTCTAGTAAAATATAAACAAGCAGGTTCACATTGGGTTTTGAACTGCTGTGTCTTAAAGGTACTCTCCATTTTTAACTTTTGAACCTTGCGGCCCTGTCCCCATCGGAACGAATCGTTTGATACTTCTGGAAAAAAATGTGAATGGAATTTTTGTGCTAGGAAAAAAAGGATGTGAAAAGAAGGTAGCATTTACAAATATGGTCACGAAACGCCTGACGAATGAAAATAAAAGTCCATGTGCTTTAGCGCAGTCATCCGCCCTCTAACCACTGCGTTCCATTAAATTCAACAAAATGTTTGCTTTCTATTTTCATTGCTGGCATGGATTTATGCCGTCGCAAACGAAATGGGTTAATATCTTTTAATCTTGTTATAGAAACACCATCGATGTTTACTGAGCAGTTGAAGTGACCTCATGACATTAACTGCAGCTTCTTCCAAGCACTGCATCAGTGTTTTGTTATCTGCTTCTTGAATGCATGAAACAATTAACCGGCGATGTGCCCACGCAATGGAGCGTTTCTTTGAAGGACTGACAACATCAAGACACAGAAAATATTTGCGCAGGTGCCAATCAGTTAATTAGTACAGGTCTGTTTTGCGGCTCTCCCACCGTGACCCAAAACGGAAGTGCTCGGCGGCGGTCCAGGTCTCTCGTCCGGTGCTTGCGAGGACAATAGCGGCGTTACTATTGGTGTAAACAGTGGCGGTCACCTGGTTTCGATTACTGGCTCCGTCAACGTTTGGATGAAAGCTTCACCATGACAGTGCTGGAACTTGATATCCAGTGAAAAAAATTACGTCAAAGAGACCGAGACGTCGTGAAGGAATGTTAGAAAAGCTGTCACATGTTCTGGACAAGAACTGTGAATTGCCCTGTTTGCTGTCAACAAAAGCAGGGAAAGGGCTCGAGCCACTACGAGAGTCAGCGCTTTGAGCAAAGTGAGTTGCTATGTCAGCTTGTAAGCAAACGCATTTACCGTGGAAAAGAACTCCACGCAAATATGTCGATCAAGCAATATCAAAGCTAGTCAAGCAGCAACTGAGGGCCGCTTGGTTGTTACAGTTCAGCTTAAGCAACAGACTAAGGTTTGTTGAGATGTGAACATTTTTTTATATTATAAAGTTGCATTGCATCAAGAAAAGATTCTAGTTTGCCATTAGCAGCAGCTTTTGACAAACTCCGGTTCCTTCAATGCCCTGGCGTCCTTGCACTGATTTGTGTTTTTTCTAGCTGAATATTAATTATCGCCAAATAAAATCAACTCAACTCAACTTTTGTGGATGAAGTGAAATTGCGAGTACGAAACACGATTAAATGTTTGGTTATGGATTAACATCACCAGATTGAGGATTTCTTTATTGCAGATAGGTCTCTGCTTTATGAAAGCTAGTTGATTGTTTTTATCTTTTTCATTTATCTATTTTCCGCAGACACATGATCCGTATCACAAGCGTACTCGAACAAGAGCACAAAATGGTTAGCCATTGTGTAGATTGCAAAGACGTGTGTGAAATTGCGTTTACATTAGTTTCCCTCACCCAAGGCGTTAAGAAAGTAGAAAAAGCAACTCTTACAATCGTGCGGAATAGTCCAATGATTGAGATTGCATTTTGGAAAACAGAAGATTTGAAAATGTCTACAGATTTTGCAAACGCTGCTAAAATAGCCGCGTGGCCTTTGGCGCAGGGTAAGCGGAAATGGGCGCCAGAAGTGACTCTCCGAACTTCAAAGGGAGTGTAAAGCGAGTTTAGTGAAACTTTCTTTTTCTGGGGTAGTCAAACGCTGCATATAGTTTATATGGTAATTATGACAATTTTTCTAAATATTGCCATTGACGTTCCCAATAGCGGCATCGACTTTTGCTACGGTCTTTGTCACTCGCAGAAATTTTGTTTCTTGAAATGTTTCAACTTGAAAGCACATGGCTTTAGTAAATTTGAGACACCACTTCACACATTGAAGACAGTTGGATGTGTTTCCAGCTTTTCCCCGCTTCTAAGTCCCTAGAAATAATGGCACTCAATGGATTTGTTTGACGAAAATAAGAAAACTTAGACAGAAATGAAAATCATGCCTGGCAAGTTTTGCGTCCCGTATGATGCTTTCATGGGTTTTGTCACCAGTTACCCACAGTGCGCATCTCAATGCGGTGCAAGCAAGCAAACAAGTTTATAAACTTTTTCGACTCTTTCTATGTAAAACGATATCGGAGTGCATGCAGTAAGGTAATCTACGGTAGAGTTTATAATATTAAACTTTTATTGCTTAGAAGCAGGTTACGAATGCGCTGAAGTAAGATTAGTGGAAAAATATAACTTCTTCCATATTAGTGTGTTTTTGAAAGACTCGGACATCTTTTAATATATCCCATGACGTGTTGTTTTTCCTGTGCTTTTCTGAAGCAATATTTTTGTTTTATTAAACTGTTTTGATGGATTGTTTTAAATTTTATGAGAGCTGAGCAAACTATTTTATTATTTTATCCTGTTTGTTGGTTCTGTATTGTGTTAACATTTTTCTTTGTTTGAGATTACAGGAAATTCTTTTTGTAGCGATTAAAAAATCAGATTTTTAAGAAAAATGGATCAAGGGGAAAGAAGATTTGAACACTACGAGTGCAGAAACCAGGTTTGAAAACTTGAACTTTTTAAAAGGATTGTATTCTTAAAATAATCTAGGAATGTTAAACATAGGAAAAAACAAACCAAGAAGATGTTTTTTTATTATTACTTGCTTCTGGAAGCAAGAAAGTGGTCTTGACTTCACTCTTGGAAAATGAATTATACATTTTCTCAGATAATTTGTAACTAAGGACTGGAAAATCTTTACAACCGTACTGAATGAACGGCGCAAGATTTCTAAGACAAAAGTGGCCTGCAGTTTGCAGAAACGTTTCCTTTCAAGCGTAAATGCATTATTTCCATCTCTGGACAGCTTGCAAACAAATTTGACATAGTACACCGCCATCTATAACGCGAGGGAAACATTTTCGTCATCTATTAAATTTTTGAACTGTTTGAAAAAATCAAAATCTTTCGAGCGTGTTTAAGGAATAGTGTTTTTACATGCAATGGTGAACTTTTCTGCAAAGTCTAAACCTGCACTTTTTCAACCGGAAGATCGTCAGCTCTTCCGCAAGAAATTTATCATGGAAATAGTTCACTGTCACCACTTTGATTCTTCCATATATTTTGAGAGTAATGATCAAGATGTTCCGTGACTTAAAAAAAGTTGGAAAAACACTAGTTCAAGATAGTCGACGACGACCAAGTCTCTAAAGCATACGTGTTTAACTTTGTATTGCACAATCAATCTGTTCTTAAGAAAACGAGAGGCAAGCTTTTGTTTCTAAATTCTGTAAAGTTTGGCAATACCTTGGAAGAACATGGCTCATTACCGTAATAGTAATATTTCAGTTCTTGTCCGTGCATCTCGTAGATAATAGAAGCCATTATTTATAACCTTTTGATACTTTTTTATGTCATTAATTGCTGTCCAGATAACTTCCTCCGAAAATATTTCTCTATTCCTACAGCTGAACTCAGTTTAAAGACCCTCACTTGGAATCATTTTATTCGTGCTGTTTGAAGAACTTTGTTCTATCTGTAGTTTTGGACAACATCAAAAAAGAGTTTCAGTTTTCTCTTGTATGATATGTCTCACATACAGTATATATTTACTAAGCGTTTGCTTACTAAACAAATGAATAATCTAAGAAATCACAAACTCCAAATTATGCTATTTTGCTGCAGAAATGCTGTGCGTTCAGCCAACATGACCCATTCTGTTGGAGGAAGAGTAGCCGAGGTGATTCGGAAGATACCTGGAATGAAATTAATTCTAACGTTAGAGGACTGCAAATTTCCAGTCAAGGTCTGCAGATTTTGCTGGAAGACTTTGAAAGAAGCGCTCTTATTTTCCACAAAACATCAGCATCTGTGCAATCTTCAAGTCGGGCAAATGAATGTTGTGAACAGAGCAAAAGCGAATGGAAAGGCTTTTCTCGTTTTAGTGGCAAAATGTCTGCAAACGGAAAAAAGTGCAGGATCGTCGCTCCATATTGGATAAACTGCAACCATTCCAAGCTTCGAGTAAACTGTAAAAAAGAAATGAAACACGGAAAGTGCAAAGAACCTTCAAATAAAAACGCTTCGCAATCGTGTAACTCCGAAATGCCATCTACGACTGTGTAAGCAGATCTTTTTATTTGATATTTACATTTCTATATGCAACATTAAGAATGAGATTTCTGCAAGTTTCAAACGTTTTGCTGCATTTGCGTTTTTAAAACATCATAAAATGTAACGGTTTCCTCAAGAAAAGAGGCTTCATTGATCTTCTAAACTCGTGTGGGACAGTTTTTATAGAACATAGATATCAGCCATTTTGGAAAAATTGTTAGAATGCTACATGATGTCGTTTTATTTGGGAAGATACAGACTTCTCGTTGAATATGTTTGCAAAACCATGTGGCTTTCTACATAATAGGAGACATCCACCACGTTGTTGCGGTAGACTTAACGATTTCTATAAATTACACCTACCTGCACTTCTGAAAGTCTGTAACTATCAAAGCACAAAAAAATAGCTGGATCAAAACATATTCTCTTGCAGAGAAAAACTCTTAGCGCAGATTGTGAAAAACAGCAGAAAAGCAACAAAACTGTTGAAGAAACCTACAAGCTACGCTGAAGACATCAGCACTGCACGGTGAGGCAATATTGATAGTTTCGCAATAAGCACTAGTTGTTTTTTTTTACTTAGCCCCGTCTTGTGTTCTAGTGTTTAGAGCTGTTCTCGTCAAAACAACATTTCTTTAAGCTTTTCAAATTGATTGGCCTTAATTTGACTAAAATTCAGTTGTATTTTGCGGCAGGTGTGAAAACCGTCAGCGTTGTCAAAAGGTTACAGATTTGGAGGATGTTTTGCGAAATAACGGCAAGTGTTTGAAACTTAATGCTTTTTGTAGTTTGCATTTCGTGTTGAAGTTTTGCTAAGCATGTTGTTATATGGTTCCTTACGCAATAACGAAATGTACTCATATGTGAGAACAAATATTGTCTTGAAGTTGTGACGTTTATCCCGAATTGGCTTAATTTTTCAATAACAAATTTAGTTCTGCGATTCAAGTCATCGCAAAAGCGACAACGATGTTCATAACTTCATCTTCATGGACGCTTTTCCTCGCTTTGTAACTAACTGCTCAAAACTGAAAACTTGGTAGATAGAGCGTCTGTGTTTTGAGCAAAAACAATAGACCTGTAAAATCAAAGTAGAAGAGCTAGGTATGAAACGCCATTTGATTTGTTATTAAAAGTTCAGTCTAAACTCTAAACGGTTGTTCCAACTGCGCAATTTGTATATACCTAGTTAATTTGAGCGGATAAGTATCTGGATTACCAGGAGAAAACAATCTTCTCAGAGAATTTCAAGGTGGTTCCAGCAGTCTTGCTCTTTGCAAATAATGCATAATGCAGTAAAACAGATATTATACTAGAGTGATGCAACCCGTATTGAAATTGGTATTATGCTTCGACAACAAAACAACATACAAGAAGGTCATGTGTTTGGCAAAATTTTCAGACA
>Ga0210059_1008111_pt1 | contig 16615 bp, 18 predicted proteins | sample Ectturendosymbi2_FD_188042 | JGI IMG/M metagenome (GOLD analysis project Ga0210059, IMG submission 188042) | Ecteinascidia turbinata endosymbiont from Florida, USA - Sample 2 (SPAdes) (version 2) | ecosystem: Host-associated > Tunicates > Ascidians > Unclassified | place: Key West, Florida...
CGAACAAATTATAACACAGAAACGAATTAACAAAGCTTTTCAATATGACAGGAAAGCTGCTCGCGTACCACCTGAAAAGCCCTCGCGTACCACTAGTGGTACGCGTACCACAGTTTGAGAACCTCTGGACTAGACGATTGGTCAAGTCAGCCGTTGCATCAATGGCTGCAAATTAGAATCCTTCTCACAGTTTACTATTTCTTGTGACAGCACCGTGATAAGGTGTATTAGCAATACGCACCCGTCTGTTTTTGTGTCACTTGCGGAAAGCTTTTCTACGTGTGCTTTAAGCATATGCTCAAAAAATTTTTTTATATCTCGGGATTCTTCATAAATCTGTGCTTCATGCCGACTAGTGATTATTTAGCCATGTAGGCTACAGGTTATTGGGCAGTATTTGATATCGTGCCTATATTGTGACGTAGCGTCACAATGTGGATGAATCTATTGGAGTTTGATACTTAGAGATGTTGTTTACGAGCCACTGCAAACGCTTCGTGACTTGAAGACTCTACGCTTGTTCCCGGCAAGCCGTGCAGAACCTTAAAAATAGTCGTGTTCAAACCGCCCTCTTTTCATTAAGGCACGTTTCGAAAAGGGGCGTTTCTGCAGATCGCCTTCCTACGAATCTCCGTACTGTCATTCTGGTATCAATTTAATTTTTAACTGTGAAGTAATCAAAGCAGGAAGTTCTGACCGTTGGTAATATTTGGCAAGGCCACCGGGCCTTGCGCTGTTGATTGACAATACAACACAATGCAAGTAATATTCCTTATTCGTCAAGATGATAGAAAGTCTCTTAGAATGAAGTCAACAGCAAAACAGGAACATAATTTATACCTCAAAAGGAACAGTTACATCTCCAAAATGTCTGTGGATCCTTGCCCCGTGGGGTCCACAACACCTACAAGCAACTGTAGTGCTTAGTACCTGCAAAAAACCTAACCGATTATTTCATTAAAGAAACTATGAGCCTGTCTTCTACTGACTGAGGTGAAATGCTGCTAATCTGAATCGTAATCATAAACAAAGGCGTCGCTTATAAAGCATTATCTGGGCAGACGGCAGTGTTTACTGCACACCAGCGTGAGCAAGAGGTCTACATTATCTTCAACTGCAGTTGTTGAGGGCTGGTCCTGCGTGGTAATGTCCAACCTAATGGGGTTCGGACAGCTTCAGGGCAACAACCTTCACATTTACCCACAGCTACAATGTGCAACGCCACAGAAGTTTGTCGCGATCATCACAGTCACAGTAGCGCCCTTGATCTCACCGAGGTCAACATCTTGAACATAAGGTTGATTTGCAACAGTGTTAAAACTGGGTACAACGTTTGATTTCACGTGAATCATTCCCGCCGCAGTCAGTTCCTCCAATACGATAGCGTCTTCACCTTTGATACCTTGCAGTGACATTGAAGTAGCGACGGTGTTACCCTTTCTAAATCCGTAAACGTGTGGATGTCTACATTTTTCGACAATCCGAACACACCCATTCACCGACCAGCTTCCTGTCACGAAATGACACATTCCTTTCAGGGTCTAAAAATGCATACGTAATTATCTTTCGATCAACGTGTCAATCACCGGAAACGCTGGAACTACATTTAAGCGAACATTGATTTCATTTAGAACTGTCTGGACCATTCTGTTCGAATAACGGAACATGCCGTTTTGTGGGTCGCTCCTCGCATCAGTCCCACTTGACACGGACGTGTGGAATGCATTGAAGCATGATAAGGCTTTTCATCTTCGTCAAACGTGAGAGTCAGTTTTCTCAGAACAGTCCGTTGCGTGCCCACAACTGAGATATCGATAACACAAATGCTTTGCACGCACAGGCCGGTCGCGTCGCTCACAGCGGCAAATTTTTGGTACTACGACATACCATGCGGCTTTCAGCAACATGCACACAGCGAGCGGTAATTCCGACGTATTTTTTAGATTGCTCTTTGGGTGATGCGACTGCTGCATTGATGCGCAACAGCTGAAGAACGTCTGCTGTTGATTGGTTGACGAGAGATTATGTAATGCTCTCCCTAGTATAGAATTTGCACACTGGTTATGCTCATCTGGGAATTCCGCAAGCGCCGCAACATTTGCACGTCTTCCTGTTTTGCATTCAATTACCGTGAACCTCTCTGATTCGTATTTCACGCTTAGAGGGCAGTTTTCTCACTACATTTACATCGAATCAATATTCGAGACATGTTTACAGCAATGTAGTGAGATCCGGCGGTTAATCCATAGCGCAGACAGCCTCATTAGCGCCCCCGGGTCATGTTGTTTAATGTCAGGCAGTACTTTTTAGATGTTGTTCACAACACTGTGCAATCACGTGATGCTGTAGTTGTCAAACAACGCATTCCAAGCTGTACGATACTCTTCACTCGGGTCTTTCGAAGTGAAATGTTCGAATCTCTACTTGACACGAGTTTCGTATTGTTGCAAAAGAAGCAACAGCCGACTTTCGTCATTCACGGTCTTTTTAACAAAGTATGCCTCGAACTATCGTTCAATCGTTGAAAGGGTTTCCATCAATTTTATTTATGATTTGTCGAGGCAGTATTCTACCACCAATCTCGGCACAATGATGATACAACCTAGCAGTATGCTCAGACACAATGCTTTTTCAAGGTGTTTTGAGAGACCGAAACGGTCAGATTCGAGGTAACGCGTTCAGGTTACTTGTCACTTATGCGCGAGACAGAAGCAAGAAAGCTCACGAACGAGTAGGCTGACATAGGAGGGAAAAATTTTTACACTGCGCTTTGTTTATTCAAACCAAAAAGTTGGTATTTTTAGTCTTTTTCGTTGCGACCTCGTGCCGAGACCATGTGATTTAAGTAATCAACCAGACCATGTTCCTGTGCGTTGCGTTATTTGCAAAGATAAGGTGTCTTTTCGTGCGTGATCGGCGATGAGAAGATTGATGCGATTTTGCTCAGGCCGATGTCAACAAAGCTGTGGCTGCAGCCCAATCGGCTTTTCATCCAGGTTCTGAGTGGCGTAGTCTGCAACCGTCTCGTCGCGCAGTTCTGATGAACAAAGTCGCTGACTTGCTGGAACGCGACAGATTGTACGTAGCGGTATGTAATATCATGCTTGCTTTGTTTTATGTAGTAGATTTTTAAGTATGAAGAGTCTTTCATTCACAGCATTGTTTTTTCTTGGCAGACTTTAGAAAGCTACAACAATGGAAAAATCTTTACCCGCGTTTACAACAGCGACATACCAAAATGCATTGAAGTGTTTCGATATTTTGCCGGATGGACCAGCAAAATACACGGAAAAACTATTCCAGTGGGTAAGTATTTTTCGAAATGACATTGACGTAGTCGGATTAACCTTACCAGTTTCAAACTGTTGAGTTTATGGTGGGAGAATGTTGACGTAAAATTTTTGCTGTGACACCGACTTGCCCTTAAAACCATAGATGGATGATACGCCGAATACCAACAGTCAGGCCCGCAATCAGAAGGGTGGCAACCGGGAAATTGCTTCCCCGAAATTTTCAAAAACATATTTAGTTGATAGGTGACAACAACATATTACAACCATTTTGTTTCCCGACAATATCAGCTGGTTGCGGCCCTGCATACAGTCCACCTCTACAATCACCATACTTTTTCAGGGTTATATGTTTAATCCTGACACTTTGTCAGAAAATATTTCAGCACAACCAAGTGGTGTACTTGCGAGTTGCGGCCCCTAAAAAAGAGTAAAGTCTGATCATCACATGGAAGCATCACAGTGCATGTTGTATGGGAAAAGAAAACTTTTAACGCCCTGGGCAAATGTTGCAACTATCTAAAAAAATATTAAAAATCCCTTGTGCAAACGTTTTAAAGAATTGAACGATGGTTGAAAACGGTAATAAGGTTGAATTTTGCCTCGCTAAAATCGTTTCCGTATACATTCCATACTTTGGTCCAGAGAAAACCGCGATGATACAACAATCAATACTTGTAAACAATTAAGTAATGAACTATCAAATGCAGTGCTTATTATTATGCTATCATGAATGTTTGGATCAGTAAAGAATTTCCCGAAGTATGCTGGTAGGTATATCTACCTGATGAGATCTGTACTCCGAAAATATTATTTGTGACGACGTGACGACGTAGTTTTTCATTTCATGAAATCTATACTCCGAAAATGTTTCCAAAGGATTTCCAAAGGCAAAAAGATTACAAACTTCCTGTCTCCGTTTAGGGTCTCCTAATAAGTAAAATTTATCGGATTAAACAATAAATGTTTTAAACTCAAGTAGAAATGATAAAACGGAGGGATACAGAAAAACCTGTAGACCGAATTGTCCAGATCATAAAAAGTAATTCCCTCGCCAGAATAGTTTTTTGTGGTTTAAAGAAGTTGCAAGTGATTTCTGGTGCAAGAATCTCTTCGGAACCCGGCAGGGAAGGGTAGGCAGAGTTGTGTTGACCAGCAAATTGTAAAATATTTGAATATTGCATGTATGTTTTTCGCAGGGAATTACTTTTTATGATCGACTGCGTATAGAATGTAAAAAGTCGCGTATGACTGCTTGTACAACGCAGAATTCATGCTATACATTATTCCAATTTTTGAGCTGTTTTGTTGCCTAAAGAAAGCGAGACACCATGTTGGCGATGTGCTTGTTCAAGATCAAGAACGGGGCAACCCGAAGCAACCCCAGGGGTTCCAAAGAAGGCAAACTAAGAAAATAAGGAGGTTGTATCATTTTTGGCATGTTGTTTAACTTGTTCGCACTTGATTCACAACATGACCAATAATAAATGTGTTTAACTAGTCAGAAAGGTATCACCCGTTACCATATCTTTTATCTTCAATAATAATGCAACGGCCAGAAGGTCAAAGTGAGCACCACTTTTATCTCTTTCGCCCTGCTTAACAAATTTTAACTGAAAAAAAAATTGCATCATATGTTTCTGTTTAGTAGTTATTTCCTGATCACAAGCAGGAATACATTTGAAGGTATAAATGCCGTGTGTATTTTTTGATACCAGGAAAAATGAGTTTGAATGCGAAAACTTGCCCAGAATCTAATCACATATCGGACATCGACGTAACATGCGAGAGTCTTTGGGGAAAAACATAATTTCCCTGCAAAAAGTTTACCTAAAAACAGCATGTTTGCCCAACAGCTAACATATTTTGTCCCAGCGATTTTAGAAATTTTGCACAAAAGGCGAAATTTTTGCAGGGAAATTGATGTTGTTTGTGTGAAACTAGGGTATTTGGCCAACGCATCACATTTTTCTATACAAAACTTAACAATGTACCTGAAATATTGCTACACTTTGCCCATCAAATGAACAACCTCAATCGCATTTTTGTGGGTAATTTGGTGCTGCCTGGACAATCTCAAATAAACTCGAATATGCTATCAAATGGTTTGCGATCAAGTTAAGAGTTAAATTTAGCTCTAAAAAGACAAGGCATATGCCTCTCTGCAAGTCCAAGTCACTGTACCCTGCAAAAGCGACGAAGCACTGTAACAGTGTGAAAATTTTACGTACCTTGGGGTGGTATTCATGAGTGACGAAAAACGAAACGAAGAGATTAACGCAAGCAAACGCCATAAAGAAAACACCGTGATGAACCTTCGGCGGTAAGGGAACGAGAATGTTCAAATAGCGCAAAGCAATAAATTGTCAAATCGGTATCTGTCGACGTCAAAAAGATTATATCAGAAGTTGAGTCGGAATTTTTTTAACTTCAAGCGCTCTGTAAAGAAGATTTTTCTCAGTAAAGTTTTCTGAAATCGATAATATCTTTCCAAATTTAGAAGTTGCCAACCTGAGATTTATGACCTGCTGCCAGAAATACATTGATGGATATTTAAATATAGGGTAGGTGTGAATTAAAATGTGCAATAATGAACGGTCTGAAATAACGTACACAACATAGCATGGTGAACAAATTTTAGCATGCCGCCAGTCTCATACATACAGCAATAATTGAGGTTTAAACAAATTATGAACACCACGCCACTTAACACACAAGTGGCCAACGAACGCCTCCATTTAAGGGTGCAGCATTTCAAGACGGATTTCATGGCAGCCTGCAGTGTTTTGACAGCTAGCAGGTTTCGGTTGCAGTGATGGCATTTTCCTCCCCTGAATGTATCTCGTGTTTGTCCGGTAATGTGATGGTGACTGGGTTTGAAAGATCTTGGAAATACAGTACTCTCTCTATCTGTCAAGGATGCACTTTTCACTGCTAAGTAAGACACCATTTTGGTCTTTGATGCATCAAGCAGTATAAGATCATTCGCCGAGGAGACGCCAGATGGTTTGACAGAACACTTTGTTGGCTTGCCATTTATTGGAATCTAGCTGCGTAACCCCGAAATTCTTTCAAGATTGCATTTTTAACTGTCTTTTTACATTTGGCAATTTGCATCCAGAATATTACGATGCTCCACTGACTCCAAGCGACAGCGCTTTGATTTTTTCATCTTGTCGAGATGTTTTTCGAAGTTATATCTGAATTAATGGACGATGAGGACAATGAAGCGAATGCGTAGTTTCTTGGTCTTTGATAAACCCATGTATCTTGATAACAGATCGCAGAGGCCTTTTGCGCGCTAACCTGCTGATTGTCTGTGACCATCTTGTATTGGTGATCGCAATAAACAGCAGCTGGCAAAATGTTATTCATGAACAAGTTTGCTTTTCTCTGCGCTCCATAGATTTTTTTCATGCTTCTCAGTTCTCATCACACTGCTGGACTTGTGTTGTGACAGCCAACATACCACATAGTTCCATTCCTTAAAAAATTTCCCGGAGTCGAATCTTCTTCCTGCATCCTTTTACTTGCCTCGAAAGGTTTACAAAACTTTTGAAACGCTCGTTAGAAACCAGTGCGTAGTAATTACTGAAATTGATTTGTGGCTGGGCCTTCCAATCTGACTAACTAGACCATGTCAACCAGACTTAAAAAATGCCCTTTAAGCATCAGGTAGGTTCAACCCCAAGGTGTCGCTTGATCAAGAATTGCAGGTTTTCCGCCACGTGTCTGAAACTTATCCAAATTCTATATCTAAACCTTCATTCTGGCTTTCATCTGTATCAGAACCAGAACTTTCACGGTTTTCACCATCTTCATTTTGTTCATTCCCCTTCTCTATCATCGTGTTTGTCATGTTCGATGTATTTTCGGTAATGGTACATAACAAAAACCTTCTCTTTCAATATCAACATTTTTTAGAACACTGGGGAGGTTTTGTAAGTCACTTGCATCTTTTTTTCTCGTATCGGTAACTATAGCTTCGTGCCGTCTTCATCAAAATAATGGACGTTTATGACGAAATACTTCACACGAATCTTTGCATGGATCCAGTTCCAAGCGCACAAATTATCCAGCACATTCTTTCATTGCTGACTTTGACTCTTCTGTCATCATGTTTCTGATGTCTCTATCCAAACAAATCAAACCTTTCGTGACATCTCGCCATTCAGACTGAAATGCAGGTGTAGAAATGCCTTTAATGGAACAGAGTTACGTGCAGCCAAATCAATTATTCCTTTACAAAATTTAATGCGATCTAACTATTTTACTTGGAAAACAAATTACTGCCACGATATTTTTGCATTTTTGCCGGCGTAAACACATGCAAAATTCCCAGAAACGCTAAACTGAAACATACACTTCGCGTATATCAACGAAGACCATTTATGTAAAGTGTTTGGACGAACCACAATCAGTAAACAAATAAGTCTATTCAACTGTTCTTTGCATGTCTTTTCACGTCTACAAGATTTTCAAATCGTGCCGTTTTGTTGCTCAAAGCAACAAAGTAATCATGTTATACGTTTCCTAAACGATTTCGATACTTGTTCTGTAAGTACATCAAAGAAGAAAACTTGGTTTCGCACTGATAGATAGTCGAGAAAGGAAGGAGAACTGTTAGCACTTTTTCTGCCAACTTTGAGTAAGTTTCTAATCTTGCAGTCCAAAATTTCTCTAAAACCATCGACACAAAGTAGTCGATTTTCATGTTTCGACTCCCCGTGAAATCAATATGATTCTTTTGTAAATCGCATCATCGGGTGCCGGATCTACTTCCAATCTGCAAATGTCTACAATCCAATCTTCCACAGCGTTCAATTAACTGGATCACAAGTAGTTCTCGAAGGATGTGCTGAGCGACTCCAACTGTGCGACAGTTACCGAGTGAACTACTCATTCAGACCAGCACCTACTTCGACCACTGTTTCATCAAGAAAAGGGAAATTCGCAAGGTTTCCGCCCTGAAGTCGGCGACTCAAAGATTTCAGTTTTTCGGACGTTTTCATCGTGTTCATTCCTTTACCTTGTAATGATAAGTCAATGTTGCAAAAGTCGCTGTTGCGATCTTCCAAATATGTTTGATATTTCTTCATGGAATTGTAGAAATCGGCTTAGCACCTGCCCCCATGAGAATCACCTCACCTCGGCCTGGTAGAGTAGCATATAGCTGTTACCGTTCTGATTGACGTCTTGGCAGAGGTACTGAAAACAAAAGGTGATTCAAAGCACAACCTAGAATGTAATTAACAATTCTCCCACAGGAATTAAGAGTATCCTACGGACTTGGAGGTAGTGTTTTGAAGGCGAGAGCCTGTCGTTGAAGTAGACGATGAGTCACCTTTAGGTCTGGTATTTCCTTATTCAGCGAAGCAACAAAACCAGGGCGATGACCCTACATAACTGGGGCAGTATCACTGCAAAGAAAACCAACCTTCTTTAAATCAAGATTGCACTTGTGAAAAAATCTTTTGACTAGCTTAGATCCTTCGCGGTCGATATCATCAGTAGTGGAAAAATAAATATTACTCCTCAAACATTCTTTTCCTTTTCATGAGGAACAAAACAGATTAACTGACTGACGTTCGATACATCTGCACACTCGTCAAGCTGGAGAGATTTGTATGGGAGCGCCTTGAGGTTCGCGATCAGTGTATCGCGAATGTCGATACTGAGATCGTCAATTTTGCTACGAACTGTAGCATTTGTCAACGTAACATCTAACTTCCTAGCTATCACCCAAAATATATGTGCCATGTCAACGGCACAAGATTTAACAATGTCTTCTGAAAACGTGTGCGCGGCTTCATTGCTTTTGCAATGCGAAAAACTACTTCGTAAGACGCGAGACAAGGTTAAACAAATCCGAATTTTGTAAGCGTTCCGTTTCGGTCATACAGGTTCAATCTCAAGTCCAAACTCAACACCATAATGTTTGTTAAAATTTTTCTTGCGTTTTGATGATTTTAGATTAGAATTAGAAAACACCACGTCACAGAATGCACTGCGGCCTTGCTACTCCGTCAACTGCAGTAACCGTAAAGTCAAACTGACTATATTCGTCATTCCATTTGGTCACCTTGAACTTACAGCAGACATGGTGCAGTATAGATAGTAAAACTGCAATTTCTCTAAAAGAATTCGAACGATAGACTTCCACAATATCCTGAGTTCACGGGCTCCGGAAGAGTTTTCCAGAGGGTTAGGCTAATAGTGGATTTTTCCAGGTTGGTGTCAAAAGCATTTTTCTAGGGGAGGGGCAACAGTGATGGAGTTTGATTTTGCCAACTAGAAACTAAGAGAAAAATATTCTTCTACTAAAAGCTTATAGGAAAATGGCAAATTTTAAAATCCAGGGGGGAGCCAAGTCCCCATGCATCCCCCTTCCTAAACCCATTCTTGAGGACTTTCAATTTTAGCAATACTTCTCAGCACATTTCTGTACAAGCAGTTTTTTTAAGGAAAATGTTAGGTACCCGGTGTGGACCTGTGGGGACCCGATTTCTCTGATTCTAGGGACCCGATTTTCAATTCTCGGTCCCTAAAACACCTTGAAAAACCTTGGTGTAAGTAAACTAACATCGTTTGTGTCGAATTGTTAGGGGCCAAAAAGTACCCTAAATTATTGATGTTTAGGAACGGAGCAGACTAAACTAGTGCTTTCCAACCTTTTTAGATTGCGGCCAGTGGCGGTTCTAAGGGGAGGCTGGGTGGGCCATGGCTACCCCAGATTTTTGGTTGACCCCCCAATTTTTTTCTTAATTTCCCCTTTGAGTTCGTTTGGTTGATATAGACAGTAAATAACTTTCAGTCAGCAATGTTTAAACGATAATTTAGAAAACCTCTAGCTTGCATTCAATATTTTGCAAATGCATGATAAGCTGTGCTGTTGTTTTCGACGGTCATGTAACTAGAGTTGTTTATGACAACACACACCAGTCGTTGCTCAGATCCTGCGTGAGACTTAGTTAGAACGTGGTCGTGGTGTTGAAAAACTCGTTTCGAAACTAAGAAACAGTGTAAGAAATAGGAAGATTGATCTTTCGTGCATTTCACTGTGAGATGGAATTAGAGTATTTACTGTCAGCAGATTGTTGATTATTCCAGTAGCAAAAGGTTTGTTAAAGCATTAGGAATTGGTTTCAGTTAATTTATGCGAATTTACCCTGGCTGCTGTATTGCGTTTTGCTGCCTTGTGTATACGACTTCGAAACATCTTACGTAAGATACGTGATCGTGACTACAGCTATAACTCTACCCACACGTGTGCTGTAATCTCATAGAATTTTGTACGGATTTTCTGTAATGATTCAGAAGCAATTCTTTCGCGTATTTCAGCTTTTTGTCCCGGAGGTCAAACATTTCTATCAGAAAAACACTTGAAAGAATTCGTCCTTACAATATCATCCACGCTGCTGATGGTTATTACACTTATGATGGTGGTTGCATAACATTGTTATGGACCACCGCAATCACAAAATGTCCATAAGCTACCACAAAAACGGATTAGTTAGTAGTAGCCAATCCGTTGGCAGATGGTTTGATTTTAATGTGCTTGGCAGTGAGAATATTTTGACGAAACTTGTTGCTATCAACAGCCTATTTGTTTCTGTGTCGAGATGGAATTCGTGCTTGGAACCATTTTGCTTTCATGTGAATTGCATTCACTTTCATTGAACTGTTTTCGTTCATGTGGGGTCGGCACAATTGTGTGCGGAATATAATGTTTCATTTTACATGTGTAGTGCTGAGGAATCTCCTTAGTTAGCACAGAATATTCGACATAGCAGTGCACGTGTGTGATTGCATTTACAGTGGCGTTTATGTGTCTCTTATGAATAAGAATGCTAGTTCATATTTAACGATATTCAGAAGGCTATGTTGTGTTTGATCGGGTTAATCATAGCAACTTAATCTTCAAACCAACGAAAAATCACCATGCAAGATAGATATATGTGTTGGTCCCCTACTTTTTCCTTGACCCCGCGGTTCCCCCTCCCACTTTTTAATTCTAGAATCGCCACTGCTTGCGGCACCCTACGGAAGAGAAATATGATTTGTGGCACCAAGTGGAGAGTCCATAGCAATTTGCATTAAGATTTGATGACATTTTGAAAATAGTATCTTTAATGATATATTGAAAAAGCATTAGCTCCTGGCAGCCCTGAGTATCGTGAACTGCACCCAAGGGGACCACCACTGGACTAAACAGTCCGTGTGAATAAGACATAGGGAGACAAACAGTGTTTACTGCGTGAGAAATTTCATGTCTTTTATTACATCACAATGTATCATTCAAAAATCACGTTTTAAGTGTGGCATTACCCCTGGGCATGGCTTCACTTATTGGTTTCACATGGAAAGAGCACAGAGCTCCTTTGCAGAAACTGCGTGCAGCAACTTACTTGTAAACTTCTGACTGGTTAGGTGATGTAGTCCAAATTAAGCTGCAATTTGGCGAAGCAATTCGCACTCGCGGAAATCGTTAATCGCACCCCCAAATGAGAACCGCTGATCTATAGAACAAGAGAAAACTTACATTCAGATGTATGCAGCGTATTCATAATTCATGGCGCACAACATTGACCTTTGCTCAGGCAAAAGCTCCGGAGTAATCACGAACTCTTGAAGCGAAGCATGATTATGAGGTCATAACTAAATGTCACTGCATAGTCGTCTTCCGCAGTCGGAGTCAGTGAGTTTTTTAAACTGCGACTCCGGGTAAAATTGCAAAAATCATTGACTCCGAACCGAATCCACAGCCCTTCTATCAAGTATGGAGCCAGCAGGTGCAGAACTATCAGAGATTGCTGAGAACCGTGCCGTGTTTCGATACCTCCTACCGCTGTACTCTGCAGTAGCGCAGCCAAGAATATTGGTCGGGAGGGGCCAGTCAATGATGTCGTCAGTCGCTGACGTCTTTCTAAGAGTTGAAAATTGATACAAAATACAAAACACCAGTAAAAATCTTGTCAAGTTTGTTTCGGGATGGGCCATGGCTTCTTCGGCCTCATTCTGGCTGCGCCACTGGCTGTACTGTACCAGCACATTCTCGACACGAAATGAGGCCCAGAAAATAAATGAATAAAACACAGTTTTGATTTGACAAATATTTTTGATATATCAAAAACTTCATAATTTTTTTGCCCAAAAAATCATAATTGTGCCTGAAAAAGCGATAATCGAATATTCTAAAAAGTAACGAACCCCACTTCCAGTTGTTGCGCTGTGCTTTTGGTTACAACCATGTTACATCTTCTAATCGCCGACCGACATACTGGTAGTTTGTCTAAATACTTACGCTCCACAATCAACTCTCGGTGACATTGCAACTTAGGGTGAAGCTCATACAAAAAATGAAATGCTGGCTGGCACATACTTTCGCATTTTATTTAAATTAATTCTAAATATTTGCTTTTGCGACTACAACGAAGGAAGTTCGCATGGTATACGTTTCAATTGCTCCCAACGCCACCTCATTAGACATCATCACATACGCCAGAATAGACCGTACGTGACTATAAGGTGGATTATTAACGGCTCTTGTGCATTTTATCAAAAGATACAATTTTTCAAAGCAAAAATACGTTTTGCATGTATACGAGATTTCCCAAAGTAATTGCATAGGAAACATATGAAACCGAGACGGTGAGGATTATATTGGATATTATACATGCAAAAAGTAATTCATGAGAACACAAAAATGAGCCTTGTGCGAACGAGAAAAATGATATAAAACTTAGTAGAAAAGGGTGAATAGGGAGTATATGCTTCGTTTTATTTCCTTACAAAGGTTCCGGCTTGAAATCAATTCTTTATTGATTTGCAACTGTACACAGTTTTTGAAAAAAGTTCAGCAGCGTAATATTGATTATATGCGGTCTTTGAAACATCATTTTTTGAGCAACAAATTGAAAATCGAAGGAAAGACAAACTGCGTTTAGACGCGGCGCCTGTATAATATTTTAGCAATAAAACTGGACACTCATGCTGTTTCTTAAGCTTGTTGCCGATGCATAACCAACTGTTAGCTTTATAAAAAGAAAATTCCATATTAATTCCACGACAATTTTTACCGCTTTTTCTCTGAAAAGTTTTTATACGAAAACGCTTTGGAAATACATTTCCTGACAAACGGAAATTATTGTTCAAAACCAAGAATTTTACATATAAATTGCCAATTGAATTTTTTTTGTAGATTGTGCGAAAGATTATCGTGTTCTTTGCTGTTCAGCAACACACAGAACATTTCGAAATTTTCCACCTGTTTTCTTCAGTTAACACAAAGTTTTCGACAGGGCGCAGTAAAGCTGCTTTTAGTCGAGCTGCTGCAGTTTAATTCCGTTCGACGATTTTCTCCCAAACGGCTATAGGCGTAAAAGCACTGCATGCAAATAAGGTCTTGTGTGGTCATCTCAAGCGAAGAGCCTGTCTACACAAGCAAAATTTTTCCTGCGAGATCCTGAGCTTGTGATAACTACTGAGTTTTCCTGTGACTGTTATTTCAATCGCTGTCAAGCCATAAGTAAATATTTGCTTCTGGAAATCGGAAATTCGCGTGAATGTGACACAGGGTTCCACTTGGCTGCTTTAATGGAGTTATTTATGTGCAAAGTCGTTTGGCTTGCGTGAGGCGAGCGTTCTGAAGACCCACGTAAGTTTGCAGAACATACAGCCCTCTGTGAATGCTGTGGAACTGTTCGCAGCAAGCGAAACGGCTCTCTGCGTTTTTTTCTACACCAGTGGTTATCGACGTTTCGTGGTTTGTGGCCCCCTTGCAAAGACTCAACACTTGTGACCCCTGCTTTGTTTTTAACGTGTTTCCATTTATTTTATTCGTCACGTTTAATAATAACAAAAGAGCCAACAACGAAAGTCAAAGAATAAATGTAATCACTGTCAAAGAATTAAAGGTAGGTTTTCGGACGAAGTGTAGCGTAACATACCGGCGATTTTTCTCGAAACTCCTCAAGGCAATGTTTTATCCGCAGCAGATAAAAGTTCACCATTAAATCATATGGGAGTGGTGGGTTGTTGATGCCCAAACAAAAACAGAAATGTTGTTTTACAGAAGAAGAATAAGTGGTTTATCAAAAATGCAAAAAATACAATAGGTGTAAAAATTTTGTTACAATTTAATATGTAATCAAAATCAACGGCAGATTTTGTCAGAAACAACTACAGAAAAAAGGCATTCCTTGCTGTAGGCCAGGGGTAACCAAACTACGGCCCGCGAAACCATTCTATCCGGCCGCATAAACATTTTGTCAATAATGAAAATTTCATATATTTGCGAAAATCTTGTTGATTTGGTAGAATGTCACATTCCGAAACAATCACATTACGTAGGATGTCCGGCTCTCGTGCTGTTGTGTAATAGCTTCTGTCGTCCTCTGTTGCTTGATGGTTAGCAGCATTTCGCTGAATTTTTAAGAACTTTGCTTCCGCTTTCCGCCTTTTCAGACACAGTAAGGCTCACATGCTGTTCTAGGTAAGGCAAGCAACAAGAACTAACAGTATTTCCAGGAAATTCAGTTATTTTTAAGGAGCGTTTCGTACAAACGCATTCATCAAGCGAAAAGGACAGGGGTCGGGAACCTATGGCTCGCGAGCCAGATGTGGCTCTTTTGATGACGGCATCTGGCTCGCTTGATATTTTCTTAACACGATTGTTACGAATGAAACTTTTTCTGTTATTTTCCCACAAAGCCATCAGCAACATCATGCAGCACCAGAAGTCGCATTAACAGTAAGAAGCATGTTATTAAAGAGAAAATTCAGACATTTACCATTGTTCAAAACTGTTGATTTTGCTTAAAAATGCACACGTTAGTTAAGTAAGTTAGTTGTATTAAATGTTGAAAAATATTATGTTGCTCTCACGGAAATACAATTACAAATATGTAGATTTCGTGGCTCCCTTGTCCAAAAAGGTTCCCGACCCCTGGTGTAGGAGGTAGGAGGATTTCTATACTTTTTAATATGATCAAGCAGGTCGCAATACAGTACTTTTGAACCGTATAGGATGCTTATACAACAAAGCCTGTTTTTAAAGTTGCTCGTGTCTCCATCAATCTTCCATTTTCACTTGTTCGCTGATTTATCAGTTGCAACCAGTGTTCCCTCTAAGAAAAATTTACACTGAGCAAATGTTTGTTTTAGTGAGCAGAAATATTTTAGTTAGCAGAATTCTATATAAATTACAAACTTAGTGAATTATTAGAACAAGTATAAATTCTTATCAAAATAAGAACAAAGTACACATTTACGTCACATAACTTCCTATTTTACTGCTTACCAGTGTTTTGGAATGTTGCTAGTGCGCATGAATGAGATGTCACTGCGCAATGGTCTGGTGCGCATTTGCACAGTTGCCTTGCGCGCCATAAAGGAACACTGGGTGCAACCAATTTTGGTAAAGTCTTTCCTTAAACGGTTTGACTAAACTACACTGCAGCATTCCGTGTTACGTTTGATGGTTTGGCGTTTTAACAAGCAAAACCGGCAACAGGTCTGAAAGAGACAGTTCTGCTCTACGTTTTGACAACATTTTTGTGGCTTCCATGGTTTGATTTAGATTTATTTGAATATATTTTCTGTTAGCATGGTGTATGCGTAGGTGCCTCAATATTCAAAACGGATTGGCATTGGAAATTCTGGGTGAACGTGTTTTTCTCCTGCAGGTGTTCTGGTTACTTTGTGTTGCTTTCTTATGTTTATTGTATATTTATCAACGCATAAACTGCAAGCCGATGGTGATCTCATGAGAGTACAACAGAAAATGTAAAATACTGACATCGCAAGCGCTAGTTGTTCCGTTTAGCAGCGATACCCAAATCAGTAGATGAAAACATTCACGCAGTCATTTATGTAAAACTTTGAATCACTTGCTTTTCATACTTTAACGTTGTCTAGCGAATGTTAGTTTTCAAAACCGAGTTTTACCATGCATAGATACGCGATGGTGTTGAAAGTGTGATGTGGTTGATGAAAACACGCGTCTATCGGTAAGTGATAGACTTTCACCTGCTGGTAAAGCGTTGCATAACATCGACATTGAATGTTGTTGTGGCACGTTTTTTGCGATAAGTAGTCCCTGGCAATAAATAGGTATGGAATCTAAAAAGCAGGTACATCATACGGCTGGTGACGAATCTACCAAGTTTCTGCACATCATCAGCATTCTGGTTGACAACTGTGTCAACTCAAAGGCGCAGCCAGGGGGGGTGCTGAAGGTGCTCAAGCACCCCCCTTAGCGATCAGGATATTGATGTTTATTTTCTTAGTTTTTCACCAACATTGTACTGTAAGTCGAGATCAGG
>Ga0210059_1008113_pt1 | contig 16614 bp, 10 predicted proteins | sample Ectturendosymbi2_FD_188042 | JGI IMG/M metagenome (GOLD analysis project Ga0210059, IMG submission 188042) | Ecteinascidia turbinata endosymbiont from Florida, USA - Sample 2 (SPAdes) (version 2) | ecosystem: Host-associated > Tunicates > Ascidians > Unclassified | place: Key West, Florida...
TCTACGCACTGATTTCCTAGGGCTGCGTCCTACTGAGTCCCTCACTGCAGCAATGTTTTCTTCTGTCCTTGCACTCTTTCTCCTGCCTGAATAAGTTCCCCCTGTGGCTTTAGAACATAAGTTCACTACAGTCCCATTCTCTCTGAACTTCGTAACCCAACTAACAATCGTTGATTTTGGTGGAAAGTTGCGACAATGGAAACGTTTTCGAAACTGAATCTGTACACTCTGGTATGATTTTGTTGCAAAATAGGTCTCCAGGGAGAATATCTTCTGCTGATTTGTCCAAGACATTTTTGGGGCAACTATAGCTGCAAACGATCATCCATAGATTCACCTATCACGTCCTGCAACATAAAAGACATTCGTTAAAAAATGGGTTTTTTATCGAACAAGATATGGGTACGCATCTTTCAGTAATATTTTCCGGTGCTCTTTAAATGTATATCAGGTTCATTTGTTAGGGAAACTGCGGTGCATATATTTTAGATGAGTTGTGTCTGTTTGGCTGTGCAAATAAAAGAGCCGGTGTCAAGTCGCTTCAGACACTGATTGCGCTACTATGCTGATGCAAGTGTATGATAATGTTTCAGTAACAATCCCTGGTTTCTCAATTACTGCTCTTCACGCGAATCATTTCTCTCTCACTAAATCACTATGCATTGCCTGTCAACACAAGATAAGGCGGGGATTTTCGCGTAATGGCCCAACAGATGCTTCGCAGAGACCGTTCATAGACATCAACGGTTATCCTGATAGACTAGTTCTGTCTAAAATCTGCTAATGGAAATCCGTGTAAGACTTTCGTTATCGTTTAAAATTCTTCTGTTTACAAATTCAAGAAGAGTTTTGCTAGAAGTTATTGGTTCTGTGGGACAGGTCGATCGTCGACGATGAATTAACGCTGGTGTTTTCGGCGTAGCGTTGGAGAAAGTAAACGTTTATTTGCATCAAAATGTTTGTTCAACGTGTCAAAATAATTTTTATCAGGAATTTTAGTGTTGCCGTATTTTAGCATCCTTCGTGTTTGTCTAGTGCAATTGACGGAAAGCTGTATGCTGTTGGCGGACGGAACGCTGCCGGGGAGCTTTCCACTGTCGAATGCTACAACCCGCGGTATAACGAGTGGACTTTCGTTGAAAAAATGCAAGAGCCACACTACGGACATGCCGGTGGGTAGTCAGCTTTCTGCGCTATAACGCGGAAAATCGATTTGCGTGATGAAGACAAACAGCTGTACTTCTTAACCATTCCGGCTTGAAGCTGCAAGTTTAATCTTGGCTTGCACTCGTTTTTTTCAAGCATTGTCCTTTTTACACGTATGCTTGCATGTCTTTGTGTTAATTCCATTTTTTTAATATTGGCATGCGGTTGTTTTCTGATGCAGGCACCGTGTACGATGGAAAGATGTACATATCAGGTGGCATCACTCACGACTCGTTCCAGAAAAAACTACTTTGCTACAAACCTGACAGTGACCAGTGGGAACAAAAGTAAATGTAATTTCTTCCAATCGTGTAACAGTTCGGTGCTGCTGCTTTTTGCAGAGGTCATGGCCACACTTGAGGGAGGGCAACTGTTCCCTCGAGGTGGAAAAAGAGTAAAAATCGAGCGATCAATTTGGTAGATATCGAGCTAAGATATTAAAAAATGAGGAGATTCGGTAAAAAATTATGGAAGATGTTTTTTGAAACTTTGTGAAGTGTTGAAAAGATTACTCAAAACTTCAGAAGTTGAGCAAAATGTTTGAATTTTCTTTTTATTCGATCGGGAATTTTTTACGGCAAAAGTGAGAATACTGGTGAAAGTTAGACATTAATTTTTTGCTTTTCCAAATAATTGTGTTCCCGACAACAGCTATAACAAAGAGTTCACTACCCTTTCGAAGACCGTATAGGTCACTTCCGTAGCAGTGTTCTTTGGCACTACCCTCCAAAATTTTTTTCGTTTCCAATGCTGCATTTTCTACGACTCATTGTATAAATTGAAGAACCCAGGGCTTCAACGGTACTGCTAATGCCTGGTCTCGTGTATATTATGACAAGCTGCGGTTGTTGTATTGAGTAGCAACGTATTAACGTTTGCAGGAGTCCCATGTCCACTGTGCGAGGCCTGCATTGCATGACCACTGTGGGTGACCGGCTATACGTCATCGGTGGCAACCACTTTAAAGGTAATAATCAATGTGCTTGGGTTGGCGTGCATGTGAATAGTACGCGCATCCACTTCTGACTCATCGTTTGCTCACTGTACCGTTTTTCCTATAAGAGGAGGTTTGCTCTGCATTGACGTAGCTATTGAGGGAGCGCAGTAGGTCGTTCAACAAGTCGTATGAAATTTGGAAGTTAATGAGACTGTCATATGTCTGTGAACAACCCCGATTTCGTCACGATTTTTTGAGATTTTTACATCCAAATCGGATTTTTGTTGCACTATAACGACTTAATTCCACGCACCTTCGAGGAAACTCACACGTTTCATGGAAATATCACTGTTTTTCTTCACGGTTTGCTTCATTTCGTTGCAGTTACGCGGTACAAATTAGTTGTGAGAATTTGGCCATGTCGAAGTGACCATTGGATCGCAGTGTCTTTTTACAAAGCAGCTCACGGGCATGAGCATCGAAAGTAGGGGCAGGAGTCCAGGGCACCCCCTAGATTTATAAATTTTACATTTATTTATTAACATTTTAGTAGAAAGAGGTTTTTCTCTTCGTTTCGAGTTCGTAATATGAAATTTAACCACTGTTTCATCCCCTGGAAAACATCCACCCGACGCCAATGTTCACTGGCACAAGTGAAGTTGATCAATCGCTCGTCCGATCCAGTGGTACTGTTGATCGGTTGTTTTCTTCAACGAAGACAGCATTGACCGAAGCACAAGATTTGAAACTAAGCTTAAACCAATGCATGTCACCGCCCATCGTTGCTGTTTTCGTTTGCTTGTTTCCGCCGTTGCAACGATTATTCCGCACTGATCTTGAGTATATTGCAACAGTGTTTGCACCAACATTGTCTTTCAAGTCATGGTCGCTTTGCATTCGGCAACTGGCAGCACAGAGCAAGCAGTTCATACTTCACTGATTGTGTAATAACTCGAAAGCAGTAGGTGTTGTTTTCAGACATCGAAACGTTCGCCCTTTCGTTGTCACACTGGTGTTTGCAGATTTTGTGACACCATCAAATATAAGTTAGCAATGCGTCCCATCCGCGCAATCTGCGTGCGCAGTTTGTTTTCTCTCGAGTTGAAAAACTTTTTAAGTACATATCTCCTCACTTGCTCCATCAGATGCTTTGTAGACACATTGCAATGTTGCATCTAAAGTTCATCAGTTTCTCAGCCGCAAATCTCGTCGATGCTGCCTTGGAGGCGGTGCAGTACTCCTCGAATGTTCATGAAAGTAAACCTTGAAGCCCACATTCGTTTAATGCCAACAGTCACCACCTTTTGCCTTGTTCTGCAATCAAGCAATCTCAATCGCGTTTTTTGACTTACTGCATGAGGTTTTGATCGGCTGTAGGCCAAAGTGTGGTTGAAGAACGTTCTGTCAAAGGTTTGTTTTTCTTAGTTTAGAAGACGAATATACATAGTTAAAAATCAATTTTATTACAGTTACCTTTAAGTTGACATATATGCCAAACCTGTGGTGTGAGAGTAATGTGTAATGCGCGCTGAGCTTAGACCGATGCTGTTTAACCGGGCACACGATACACCAATGTTTGTGCCGGATTATTCACTGGAGCATCATTTCAGTTCCATTATACGTTTTTGTACTCCTTTTGGAGTGCCACGAGTGGTCTTCTGCGCCCATCCCCGCTTGCTTATGTCGTGGGCGCTTTAACAGTGAATGTTGAACTGGTGACCAGTCAATGGCAGCACCGCGCGTGAACCGTTTATGCACTCAGCCATCAACGCCAAGTACGAGGGCTTAGTAGGCCGCAAGTACCCTTTTCCAAGCCTCGGTATGACGGGAATTGAACGCAGTTTACTAGCTTTGGTTGGGTGTACCCAGCAGTGGTGTACCAAATTTGAAGATAGAACTTGTGTCATTTGAACTAACATGTCGGGATGTCTGATGTTGTTTATGGGTTTCTATTTCCAGAAGCTTAATGGCTTCTAAAATTACAAAACAGTTGTTGTTACATGTGTAATTCAATTCACACCCGAAAGGTGCGTTCACTCACCTGATATTTATTATTTTTATTATGCTGCAAACATTGACCCGTTTGTGTTAAAGACAATCGCTGAAGTTCCTGAACAAAATTTCTGCATTGAACGTAGTAGTTGGTTTAGTTGTGTGACATACTGGATGAAGGAATGAATTTTTAGACGAGACGCTGATCAGCTTGTTTAAGTGCTGCGGGTGCTAATTACAAGGTCGTGTTAATCGCAAGCGAGCTTTCGAGTTGCGTATTGATACACTGCTGTGTAGTGGATTGCAGTGCATTATTTGCGGTCATAATTTGGTAAAATGCGTGGGCGCATCCAGTGGGGAGTAAGGGGATCAAGTGCCTGCAATTACTTCTTTGATCGATGATTCCCGGCATTGAGGTGACTCTTTTGAGGAGTCTCTAAACATATCTTTTTGTACACAGCGGAAACGGACGAATATTAATACTAAGCTTATTTTACTGACTTCGGACAGTGTGAATATTTCTATTTCACTGGAAATAGAACTTCTTAAATCAGCATTTAAGCATAAAATACCGTCTCATTGTCACATACACCGTACATAAGTATTTAAACATTTGTTTCATTTGGAAAAGATTGGGCTGCTCAGTAAATTCGCAAAAGCTAAATAAGTAGCAAGATTGTGCCTTAAGCTAACTTAGACGATATTTTTTTCCTACAAGCTTTCCTGAATGTGGTAGCTCATTTCACTAGTCAACGGATACGACTAACAGTAAATCAACGTGTAAATACCAAAATAGAACACATGCCAGGTAAGCTAAAAATGAATTACGCTAGAATAGATGGAGACTATAAATGGATACTGATTAGCATCAGACCAGTTAGCAACAGTTTTTGGTCAAAAGTTTTGGAACACGTGGGAATCATTTAATTCTCCACCGCGAGGCCTTAGTTGCAAGTTTATGCAGCTGAGGTTGGTGATCAAGAAGCTGATTAAGCGCTCTTTTTCAGGAAGCTGTAGGTGTTGTAAATTCGTTTCGAAATTGTGTGAAGCAACTTAGTTTTCTCGAAACTTCGTGATAAAATGCCCTCAGCGAACAAGAAGCTTCTTCTGCATTCAGAACTGCGGTGTTTGTCCCGAGGCAAAGCCCTCACCTGGGTTTTTGAATCTCGAGAACAACTGGGGGTTTTTACTGAACACGAAGAACAAGTGACAAACATGACGTCGATTTCTCGTCTTTTGAGCCAAGCTAACATAAGTCTTTTAGGGAAAGGAAGTGACATAGTCAAACCAACCAACAAAATTAATGCGCTGAAGATTAAAAATTTCACTGTGGAAAAGAATGCTTTGTCAAGAAACTTGGCAATTTTCCTTACATGTCCAGGTATGAAAGTGTTTGAGATGGGAGCTTAAGGACGTTTCTTTAAAAGCCACTTAGCCTACCCTCACTTCCCGTCACTTCAAATTACTTGGTGACGATTCGGCAGTGGCAGTTTTTTTACCGAAAACAGCGATATATTGAACTTGTCGATTCTGCAGCCACTTGCTAATGAGCCAATAGAAGATGACGAATTGTTGGAACTTTGAACCGACTTAAATCACAAGCCGTGTTCCGACGGGTGAATTACTAAGAGCGTTGGGTTTCCTTACTTTGAGTATAAAACCTTACTGAAAAGGCTGTTGCTGTCTTAGATCAGATGCTTCCTGTGTTGTGGAGACCAAGTCAAAAAAGAAACTGTGAACTTGATATTGATTATTTAATACGGGGACCAATCGAGTAAGAGCTAATCCAACTATAAAAACAGATAGCCGAAAAATGCATGAACAAAGAAGGCACTAAAACCATGATTTGATTGAACTCTGTTATTTTGTTTTTATAGTGCAGTAGTTTTGTTTTTTGTGTGATTGCTTGCGCGAGGCTCTTTCGAAACTGAGCAGTAAAATGATGTATTTCGCAGGTTTTTTAAGGTGTTTTAGGGGCCCGATTCGGGTCCCCAGATTGAGGGAAAATTATCAAGGCGCTCAAAACACTTCTAATTACATGAAATTTAGTGGGAAATTTTTGGGGGCCCCACAAGTCCATACCGGGTACCTAACATGTTCTTTAAAAAAAGACTGTATTTTGTAATGTTGTAGGTGTATCTTCCACAACCTGACGTACTTCCTGACCATTGCAGGGCATAGGCCAGTCCAGTTGGCAAAGGGGTTAACCTACCTAGGTTATATTGTCAGCAAATGGGATACCCTGAAGACACGGTTTAGCTTACGCACATGCAGCCTTTGTTCATTGCATATGTTTCCAAACGCACGGGCTGAGAGTGACTACCTGTGTGTCAGTTTCGAACTCAATATGACTTTCTTCGTTGTGCAGTACACCGCCATGTGTAATCGCTTGGCAATGGGCTTGAATTGCTATCACACTGATAAATAATCTGAATGGCACCGACCGCGCTGCGATGCGACTGTGGAACGCGTTGTGCTCCGTAATCGAACGCCGTCCTTGACTTCACAGGGACGACCGACTACGATGACGTATTGGAGTGCGAGTTCTACACGGCGGCGACAGATCAGTGGACTTCAGTGTCACCGATGCTGACCGGTCAGAGCGACGTCGGGGTCGCCGTTTTCAAGGATAAGATTTACGTCACCGGTAAGCCGCATTGGTTTCTGACTTGCTTGGTTTTGTGTGACTGATTCATTTGCCCTATAGGAGTTTTGCGCATGCGCGAATGCAGTTTAGCTTCCTGCGTTCCTTACATTAGTGAGTAGTGAGGTGTCTCAAGCTTTAAGCCGCTGCATAAAAGCGTCTGAGGTCAACCAACTACTGCAACGGCATTTATATTTCCACTGAAGAAGTTCGATGTTTCAGGTGGTTATTCGTGGAATAATCGCTGCATGGTCAACGACGTGCAGTGCTACGACCCTGTGACCGACGAATGGAAGAAAACTTTTCCCCTTCCCCATGCACTGGGCGGCATCAGAGCATGTACTCTCACTGTCTTGCCCAATTTTGCAAATCAAAGAAATTCGAACAATACGGCGGATTCCAACGGCGGTTCGTCACAAAGCAACTCGAACTCATCCCCCGCACAACTTCAAGACGGTTCAGGTAACAGGCTTTGTGGCCTACGTTGGTTGTTCCGCATATCACTGTACAAATTTTCAACGTTAAGAAAAATTCAAGAACTGCTGGGTGTGCTCTTCGTAGACACGGGTACGCTGATACCGAATCTGTGGGTTTTCCGGTTCAGGATTTTGTGTCATAAAATTTTTTAAATGGTCTATATTGTGCTTCAAAATCCGATAACATAAACATTACATACATTCGACTGGTTAACACAATTTGAATGAAAACTGATAGAATCGCTTAGTTATTTATGTAAAACCGCATGTACTGCTGTGAAGGAAAGCATTTATTGACTTTCACTGAAAACTGCTGATGCGACGAAAAGATGAAACTACCCTGGTGCAGATTCCGAATTGTGCGTTAAGTGGTAATGAGCTGCCGCTTCCCCCCTTTTCCAACTGAACACCTCCCTTTGGACCATTTCTCAACGACAACAACGTCTTAATGGCACCCTTCGCAGTGCTCAGCAAAAATATCTCCTAAATTTTCATGGGAGAAATGCAAACGAGGAGGCAAAAAGTGCACTTTCAGAGACATTTTACTCCCCAACACTTCACAGCTGCGCAATAAGCTGCTCATAACTTCATAATTTTCAGCTCGATTTGAAACTAAGAACTTTTGCCACATTTCTTCGTCATTCACAATTCTCTGCATTGCGTTAATCTTCCACTGACATCTGATCAAACTCACCGTTGAGAAGCAGCTTTCGAATTCGCGGTTCTATGAATCCACCCTGCTCAACTGCATCATGCTGGCAAAGTGACGCAATGTGTTGAGACGCTTCCGGCGCAGAGTAAGCGGCGGCGATGAACATGGAGTTGGATTTAAATCCAATTGTTCAGGGCCATTATATTCACGTAGGATTTATTTAATTCTACAGATGTGGTTATTAATTTAAGAAGCTATGTCATGTAAATTGAACCCCAAATGCACCAATCACTTGGGCAAAAAAAGGATAAAAGTCAAATTAGCGCGCTGCAATGTAGAGCTTGCGATGAAGCAAATATGTGAATTCCTGCAAATATCGTAAATGACAATTTAAAAAAATGACCGACGGGTAAAACGCAATGTATACGCAACATACCGGAAATATCCAACAACACCTCTTTGCTGATTTGAATTTTTTCCGTTGCGCATGAACTCGCCTGTAGTCGTATCTTCTTGTTACAGTTTGATATTTGTATTAGGTAGCTAATCCTGATATTGACCTTTCGTAATACACAATTTTTTCATGTAAACTCAACCGCGGTATTCGATTGGTAGACCGTGTTCATGTGCAAATTCTGTGCTGCTTTCTTGCGTCGGTGATAGCTGCCGAAGTTGTCGCTTCTCAGCAAACTGAGGTGTGGCTGGAACCAGTCGGTGCAACATTGTTTGTGGGACATTATGTTGGTAAACTGTTATGATCAACAGATATTTGCAGCAGCATTGGTTTTAAGCAATCGCGGTGCGTTACCACGGTAACGATTTTAGCAAGAAACGTCACTGACGGCAAAACATTACTTCGCGGGCCACAGGTTATTAAAGCCCGTCGGTAAAGCAATGTGCTACATGCATTGAATTGGTTGCTGCCAATGGCGGTATGGAAAAATAATGCCTAAATTCTAAGTGGAAATGTTGCGCTGAGTTTGATAGAACGAACTGTCAAGTTAATGAATTACAGTAAAAGTATCCAGGGCATACAAACGCAACGTTTCAGTAACAGCAAACTTTTCTTCAAACCAAATTATTTTTTAAGCTAGAAACTTCAAACCACTTTTAACAAAAGGCAACCCCTCATATTAATCTAAACATAAGGTCCGTGCAAGGGACTCAAGCTCGGATATGAACCAAGTGTTCAGTCGGCAAAGATTCCGTGACCACATGCGAATACGCTGCGCTAGACAAGTCGTTTTGTAAAGATTCAATTGATAGTGGTTAGCACTCCTGCACGTTACGCACAGCACAAAACTTACATTTATCTATCCAAGTGTTAATGTTGTTTGCATTAAATACCGGTTGATCTTGTCAGGCGACATGATGCTCAGCGTGGAACGGCCGGTCGCGTCAGTCCGCTCGGCTCGCTTCGGCTCCCATGCAGCAGGCGATCGATTACGAGGTGGACCACCGGATGGCGCTGTGTAACAATTTTCCGGAAACTCTTCACGCCTCCAATCTGCCTTTCGTTGTTGCACTCCAATACTGCGAAATAGTGTCTGACTTTCCTCGCCTTTTCCACTGTCAGCCTGTCATTCGAGCGTGTGGCGCATGAACCATAAACGTGATACGTTTCGCTTTATTATTGTTTGGTTACCGTTCTGGCAGATTGAACGTTTTGAGTATTTTGTTGCAGTCGTCATGGTTCTTGCGTTGCGTTCTTTTTCTTGCGATATTAATTTCGTTACGTAAAGCATCTACTTTGCATATTTTGTCGTTTAACAACTCGTTTTCACAATAATTAAGCGAAAACGCGACGAAGGACCAGCGCTTCTGATTCTGGTGTCAGACGCTTCAGTGTCGACGGTGGCAATCGAAAACGCGTGTGTGCGTGGGATCTAGTTTGAAGTGAGAATGGGAAGATTATTTTTGGTATTTAACACTGTTTTTGTGAAAACTCTAAATAAAAATTTATTTGTACGTGTGTAACGTTTTTGATCTGCACCGCGCACGTTGTGCAACTGTGTATGCAAGTGTGTCCATCCGCACTGGATTTTTTACGTTTCGACTTAGATAAAAAAAATGTTAAACAAGCCGGCTTTTTCTGCTTTGAGAAATGCGACTCAGCAGCGAAAAACTTCAATACCGCGATCTGATTGAACACGAGGTTAAGTTCTGTTACGTCATTCTTAAACCTTGTGTTGCCCTCTATTGTTGGTGCATGAAATTTGCACTTGGAAACGAAATCTTCAAGGTATTTTATCAGATATTGAAAGTTTCCTCTTTGTATAATCGCCAGTTAATACGATAAGGACAATCTGGTTAAAACGGACAAGGCAAGTTGGATTCAGTTTATTTCATTCACGCTTGATGAAAGTAACATCAAAGCTTAATCAATCCTTTATCTCAATTCGTTTGAGGCTCGTGTTATTTTTTTGATAGAACACTTGTTTTTCAAAAGTGTAATTCGGTCAGTGCGCATTTTCTCGTTTCGACTTGGATTAATTATTGTGCGTGCACCCTTTCTGTATCTCAAGGTCTGCTGCTGGTTATGAGTGTTTCGAGATTAATTTGCTGTGTCAGGAAGTGGTTTGTCGCTTGTCTGCAGATAAACCGTATGGTGACGAGATCAGTGAAGTTGGCATTTTCTTCTACTCCGCAGTCGGAATCCGCATAACTTCCACTTACATTGGTAATTCAGACGCCAATAGGGAAGAGAGAACAAGATTATACAATTACGTGCAATAGATGTCTATCAATTGTTAAAAAATGAATAGTTCGTGTTAAGCATGGTTATTTTTGCGTTTTTACTTCTGTGCGTCACTCCTCGTTTCGCGAATGTTTGACCTGAACGTTGCGTTCAACCAAAGGCATGTCGCGCTGCGAAGGGTAATGCTGCACGTGCGTGCGTTCAGTTCGGTTCATTAACCTTGCAGAAAAGTTTCGATCAGTGCTTGCTTTCACCCGGCTTACATTGTCCATTGTGAGTAACTGCATTGCAGCTCATGTTAAAGTTGACTTGCTGGCTTTCCCGGATGTGTTCATCCGTGATTCATGTCAAGGAACAAGCAGGAAGCTCTGTGCTTCAACCTCGGCACCATCAGCAAGACGCGTCCGTTGCTGTTTCGCGGGATTGAGTGACGCATGTGTTGACAAAATGCGCTGCAGTCCTTCTTGTAAACAGAGTAACATGGTTGTGAGCGCTGCTTGTCGATGACACTGTCAGTGTCATTCTTGTTAAATGGATGGTTGATCAGAAAAACCGTAAACCCTGACGACATCTTGGCCTCACAAGCGAGAATGCTCATTCGCTCGTCTTCAGCATTCTTCCAAACATAAACACCTGACGTTTTTGTTACATAGTCAGATGTGCTCGAATTATACCGCTGTGTTTTGCTTTATTACGCGCTTCAAGTGATTTTAGGGAGCTCCACGTCATTGTGCTCTTGGGGTCGGTGCTGCTTATGGCAGTGCGAAGTTGCAGGTTAAGGTTCAACAAGGGTCCATCCCTGAACACACTCGTTGCTTTCCTATCGGTGTGGATGGTGTGTCACGTCGTTAACGCTTATGTTCACTTCTTATGATTAAATTGTTCGATTTCCGATGTTTTATACCGTTTTTTTTCGCCTGCAATAAACATTCAAAATACTGATGAGAGTGATTATAAAATGTTCGGGGTTGCAGAATGTGATTCGGTGTACTAGAATACATTTTTTCGGTTTGTTGTGTTTGGCTACAAGCTGCATACATTAGTTTCTGTAAAAAATATATCCCATACCGCGTGGGTCTTTACCTTGCGGAGGAGCTTGTATAAAACTATTAAAACCCATAGGTGTACGGGAGTGCATATTTTTGGGGATGCAAAAAAATTTTGCCTAAATTTTATCTTGTTTTTCCCAAATAACGTATAAACAGCAAGTCTTAGTGTTAAGACTAAAATGTACCATTGTTAACTAATCAAGGTTTCTGCATGCCTAATTAGGCCGACCAATTACCGGGGTTCAAAGTCGTACAACCTCGACTAGCAATCAAAATTCTGCATAGCTACATGTGAACAATGGTCATATTTACTGTGTTGAAAAATGTTAGCTAATTACAATGAAATCCTAGAAATTGCTGTTCATGCCACCAACCGTGTAACGTGTTGTTCAGAATCTTCATTTTCAAGTTTTATATACGTTCTAAACTTATTCTTCCAACACGATCATCCTAATAGCCAAGATCTGTTCTTCTCTAGCACAGATGTGTGCATTTGTGTTGGCCACAATGGCAACCAATCTGGAAAAGGAGTAAAATGTCGGGTTACGAACTAAAGTATTACATTGCTGCAAATAGGTCAAGTCTCATGTAAGTAAAAGGAAAGGAGGCAATTTAATGCATAGCATATAGCTTAACCTTCCACATTGGGCAATCTTCACTGCAATGTGTTGTACTTCTAAAATACTACAAATTACTTGAACGTTTACAGCTTCTAAAGTCACATTATGAAAACCGAAAATCCACTCCAGTTTAGACAGTTAAATGTGCATTGAACACAGCATGCTAAGAAAAAATAGCAATATGGGACTGATACACGCAAATACTACAGCCTATATGATCAACTACTAAGGAATGTGTGCAAATGCACATTTCCAATGACAAATGACTTATAACCTCAACAAGAATGTTTTATAAAAATGGAAGTGCTTCACTGCATTATTGGCATAAGTGAATTATGCAGTGCAATAAATGGTATAGTTGCTACTGTTCATGAAAACTTCACAGCATTAAGTTGAAACAATAAAATTTGGTAGGATGCAACATATGCAATTCATTGCATGAAACAAACGGAAAATATGAAAACCCAAACAGTATAAAATCACAGTTACATTACCACCACGCAACATATTACAGCTGCGGTTACGTAGTTAATTCTATTCATGAATACTTCATGGAAACATATTTTCACTTGCAAATCTCGCAACATCAAGCACGTTTGAAACACGAAAACTTCACAGTATCGTGTCATAGCTACCCCACATTACTACCGCAAAACATTTTGCGGCTACAGCTACATTTTAGTTGCACACTGTACAGCATCAACAATTTGAGGTTTACAAATATTAGGGTTAGTTGGAATGGTGAGTTACCACTACATGTTACCCATATTTAATAAAGTTGTTTCAGTTGGTCCAATTTTGATTTGGGCTGTTGTAATTTGCTCAAATATTTATAATATATGCAATCTGAATGACACTCTTCCAATTTGCCCAGATGGTTCTAATTGTACCCAAGTTTGAATGAAGCTCTTTCAATTACCCAAATATGATCAAGGTTGTTGGAATTTGCCCAAATGTTTCTAAATGTATGCAATTTTAAATGAAGTGGTTGTATATTATTCAAATTGGAATGAAGTCGTTTGAAGTTACCCAAAATTGAATGAAGATGTTCCACTTGGCCCGAAGTCTAATGGAGCTATTGTTGTTTGGCCAGAGTTGATTTAGTCTGTTGGAATTTACCCAAATTTTTCCAATATATGGAAACATTTTTAACTTCACCCAAATTTGAATGAAGTTGTCCCAATTTGCTCAAATTTCATTAAGATTGTTAAAATTTACCCAAATGATTTTGATTTTTTTCCAATTTGAATAAAACTCTTATAATTCATCCAGACATTTCTAAATATAACAAATTTTTAATGGAGCTTTTCTATATTGCCCATCTTTGAACAAGACTGTTTGAAGTTGCCCACAATTGAATGAAGTTGTTGCAAATTGGTAAAATTTGATTTGACTGGTGGACTTCACCCAAGTGTTTCCAGTTTATCTAAATGTTTTTGTTTTCACCCAAGTTTGATAGAAGCTTTTCTCATTTGCCCATATTTAATTGAAGCTGTTGTACCTTACCAAATTCTTCTATTTTACTCAAATGTTTCAAATTTTACCCAAAACGTTATCAAAGTTTTTTAGTTGGCCCAAATTTGATGAAGGCTGTTAAAATTACCACATGATTCCAGTTTACTCAAGGGCAGTGTCTATTTTGCCATCAGGGGCAAAAAGAATGGCAAAATGGTCTCAGACTATTTTGCCGTTTTGGCTATTATTTTGCTGTTGATTTGGTTATTACTTAGCCTTAGTTTGGAAAATAGACACTACCTCACTTATATGTGAATGTAGCTGTATACTTTGCCCAAATTTTGAAAATTTTTGCCCAAATAATGGCCAATTTTTCAGCGTTGGGGATGCGACCGCATCCCCATCCCGTACGCCAGGGCCGGCCTTTAGCCGATTGGACCGATTGCTTCCAATCGGGCCCCGCGCCAAAGGGGGCCCTGCGCTACGCCTACGAACTTACACTTCCAATCGAAAGTGTTCGTATAGCGCTGGCGCGGGGCCCACAGTATTTGTTAAGTGTGAGGTCCGTCGAAAACCATCGAAAACAAAAATGAACTGCGCCGTTTCTTAACGCCCTCAATGTTCATATTCGTTCTTTATCGGAACAATTGTAGTTGTTTTCCGGTAATGTGTAGCCTTAGTTTTTTCAATAGCGGCAGAGAGGATAAAGTTTTGAAGCTGTAATTGTTGAGTCTGACAGGAAAGGAAGCTAATGCATCTGATAAGCTCTGCGAGGACGAAATTTCAAAATTTGTCGGAATCATTGGATTAACAAAACATCCTGCTGCATGCCTATAGGTGTCAAGAGTCGGAAAGTTAGGCACTGTTTAGCCCAAAGAGAACTACAATCACAACAGAAGTTTTCACCAGAAACGAGAGTGATGAGACACGGTTTTCATAACTTCTCCTGCAAAAGAGAAGCCAACTGCAAAATGATTAAGCGGTAGACTGCTCATGGCTAATATGCTCGGTATCGCAGACACTTGATGCCCTATCAAAATTTTTTGCCCATACGCCACTGAGTGGGGCCCCGCAAAAGTGCTTCCAATCGGGCCCCGCACTCGCTAAGGCCGGCCCTGCCGTACGCTTATGTTACAACCTAAGCATTTCGACTCCCGTCTTTCGCTGTTGCTGGTTGTAGTTTGGGACGGAGATGTGACATAGGTTAAAAGTGTTATTGCAGTGCATTATGTAACCAGTGGCGAATCTAGAATTAAAAAAGTGGGGGGCCAACATAAATGTCTATGCATGGTTTTATAGATGAAGTTCCTATGATTACGTATCAAACCCAACACAGGAATGTGAATATCGTTAAATATGAACTACTGTATCGTTATTATTAACAATAATAATAATATTTTATTGCGGACTTATGGTCCATATCACAGACACAAGAGCACAAAAGGTGGTTTGCTTCACACCATCACACATTACAGAAACCGTGTTTGCACATGACCAGTAGAGAGATTTTTCACTAGAGACACCTAAACGCCACTGTAGATGCAATCACACGCATACTGCTTTACTGATTTGTCGGATAGTTTGTGCTAACCAGCAGGCAACTTCCACAGCACGTGTAAAACAACACCATTTTCCGTGCGCAATTGTGGCGACCCCACATGAACGAAAACAGCTTTAGAAAGTGAATAACAATTTACATGAAAGCGAAATGGTTCCAACCATACGAATTCCATCTTGACACAGAGCCAAGTAGACTGTTGATAGCCAGCTAGTTTTCATCAAAATATTCTTACTACAAAGCACATAAAAACAAACCATCTGCCGACGGATTGGTGACTACTGACAAATCCGTTTTTGTGGTAGCTTATGGACATATTGTGATTGTGGTGTAAACATAGCATGTTATGCAACTACTCTTACGAGTATAATGCAGCGTGGATCGGGTGAGGACTATTCAATGCAGTTAACGGCAGCGAGGTTTCGGTACCAGTTGCACTTAAGTAGCATAGCAGCGCCGCATATAGGTGTGCATCAGCGTTTAGGGCGTGTACCTGATAGCAAGATGTAACATCAGGCATAAAACTTATTTTGCAGAATATTCCCAAAGAAGTCGTTCCTTTTAATATTCACACTGAATTTTCCTCTGACTGATCTTCAAAAGCTGACTTTTCAACCCTGCGTTGATTTATGACTGTCTTGTCATAAGTGAAACACGCACTAACTCTAACCTAAAAAGATTCAGACAAATAGGCAATGAGCAATATAATTCTCACACAGATCCCTGCACAATCTACGTTAGAATTTTATATCATCATCACTTCACTGTCACGTATCCTTCGATTGGCATCATGTCCACTGTCAAATTCACCAACGAAATCATCTAAATCTATTTTTCAGCTAGTACCTTTCAATTGATTAATGTTACCCAATCTTTCACTGGTCATGGGATTTCTGTGAAATGTTTTCACTAATTTGAAAAACTTCTCTTGCATAAAGCGCTGGCGACAGGAAGAGTTACAGCTACCAGTAGCAATCAAATGCAGCTTTTTAAGTAGCTATAAAGGAAAAAAATTGTTCGAACGATATAGTTGTTCGTAAGTTGTTTCGGTATTTGCGTCTCATCAGTTTTGCTTTTGTGTAGTATAAATATGTGGACACTGTGTACACACCAAGCATTAAAAAATAGTAAGAAGTGCTGGGAAAGTGTTCTGCTCCTCTCAAGGTTGGACAAGTACTAACACCGGTTTTGAAATGCCCTACTCTATGGTTATCCATTTTCTGTGCTCTTGCGAATGACGATACAGCTGTGGTGAGGATAAACTGCTTTGCTCCTCCCAATGTTGGTCATGTGCAAACACCGTTTCTGTAATGTGCGCTGATGTATA
>Ga0210059_1008114_pt1 | contig 16614 bp, 9 predicted proteins | sample Ectturendosymbi2_FD_188042 | JGI IMG/M metagenome (GOLD analysis project Ga0210059, IMG submission 188042) | Ecteinascidia turbinata endosymbiont from Florida, USA - Sample 2 (SPAdes) (version 2) | ecosystem: Host-associated > Tunicates > Ascidians > Unclassified | place: Key West, Florida...
CCTTCTTCTTCAGAAGCACTGGCACTAGAAAGTGACTCTAGCATGGGTGGCTTAGGAATAGGTAAATCTTCACAATGTGGCACTGGAGCAATTGAGGATGGTATGCTGGGGTAAACAATACTTTTTTTGTCTTTGCTTTTTCTGTAGTGGGACACATCTACCATGCAAAAATAGCAGTCAGTTAGATGGTTAGTAGGCTCCCGCCAAATTCTAGGAATTGCAAATGGCATACACTTTATTTTTCCTCGTAACCATCCTTCCAAGGTTGACCGACAACTTCTACAGCAAACATGAGGAGCCCATGTTTTGTCTTGGTCTCCGACAGGCATGCCAAAGTAAGAACTATATGCAGAGACAAGTTTCGTTCCGGGAGAAATCTTGTGCTTTTGTTGCTTGGTGCCTATGTAGTATCCACATATATAGCAAAATGAATCTGGTGACAGACGACATTTTCTTTTCGATGACATATTCTAGCTAAGAATAAAGTAGTATTATATCTGAAAAACACAGCTAGATTGTGAGCTTGGTACTTCTACAAAATTAGCCCTTATTGAGCAAAACCTTTTCACTATTTAAGCTACTTCACTGTTCGTAGGCAATCCTTCACTGTCGTGACATAACTCTTAACACCTTCACACCCTTAGGTTTCGGGGATTTTCGGAAAAAAAAACGCCTAAACGCACGTCGTTTTGCGCGGGAATTTCTCCGGTCCGGTATGCTCTACAGACCCGGTAAATGGCTCAAAAAACGCGGCCAGTCTAGTAGATTGCACTCGAAAAAAATTTTTTTGCTTGGGGGGTTCGGGTTGTCTGTGAGTGACGTCATACGTGGAGGACTTTTAGGCCACCTTGGTCCACTTTGCCTGGCCCTGGGCGCCAACCGTTAGGTGGTAGTATTTCGCTGAAGTTTTACTGTAAACTAGGCTACAATCCGAGTCTTTTGATACTTTGGATGACCTGCTGGGGTTTCAGGTTCAAAATATGTAAGTTAGTAAAAATATTGGACTGCAGTAATTAGCTAATTAGATATTTAGAGAAAAATATATATAATATTGTAAATATCTTGAAAAATACGGACAGCAGGAGAAACAAGACGCCAAATTCGGATCCAGCGGCCAAAAATTATCCAGAAAACATCCCAACCTCGACATAAAAAATTTTTTGTTGCGTAGTGTTATCACACAGAAGAGCACTGCGTGACCAAGTCATAAAGTTGACAGAAGCATTGTTCATGCAAAATGCATTAATGAGTTATGGCAAGGAAAAAGAATTAACTACATTAAAAGGTAACCTGAGTTAAAAGAGTTTCACAAACTTCATGGTTGGGAGAGAGGCACGTTCATTGTGGTACCTTTGCCTCATTATATGATGTAAGTAAGATTTATTGTCTTGTTTTCGGAGGTTGAAGAAGATTTAAACAAGACAAAGACAAATTCATTTTGTCCATAAATAGCTTTCAGGCTTACAGCACTTTCTATAACAGTGAAGTGGAACTGCCCGAGGTTCCACTTGCAATTGAGAATCGAACCATCATTCTCAGGGAGTGTCAGTAGACCAAATTAAAGCAATGCTTTTACCGCTTGGACAAAAGAAGCACTTCCCTAGTCCTTTCGGACTTAGGCATTTTTCTGTTTTTTCCGGCTTCGCCTTTTAGGCACTTCGCTCTGCGTTGTTACGCGGCGGCATCTCGCTTCCCCTTCTATCGGGTGCTTCCCGCCGGGGAGGAAACCTTGGACTTAGCCGATTTTCGCATGTAGTGGCCTAGCGCCACTACAACAGCTTCAATAAAGACATTGTGTTGATTCCTAACAGTTTGAATGTGTGTTGGCAGCACACATCAACGTGAGCAAAATATGTTCAGAATTTTTCCCACATGACATAATTTGCACATCCATTACAAATGTTACTAAAATGAAAGTAAAATTAGTTTCTGAAATAAGATGAAGACAAAAGAACTGAAGAATCAGCTAAACCACCAAACACTTCTACCAAGCACAGCTAATCTACCAAACACTTCTACCAAGCGCACCTAAGATACCAAACACTTTCACAAAGCGCAGCTAAACTACCAGACACTTCTACCAAGCGCAGCTAAACTACCAAACACTTCTACCAGGCGTATCTGAACTACCAAACACTTCTACAAAGCACAGTTAAAAACTACTAAACACTTCTACCAGGTGCAGCTAAACTACCAAACACTTCTACCAGGCGCATCTGAACTACCAAACACTTCTACAAAGCACAGTTAAAAACTACCAAACACTCCTACCAGGCGCAGCTAAACTACCAAATACTTCTACCAAGCGCAGCTGAACTATCAAACACTTCTACTAAGTACAGCTGAATTACCAAACACTTCCACTAAGCACAGCTAAACTACCAAACACTTCTACCAAGCGCATCTAAATTACCAAACACTTCTACCAAGCACAGCTGAACTACCAAACACGTCTACCAAGCGCAGCTGAACTGCCAAATATTTCTACCAAGGGCAGTTGAACTACCAAACACTTCCACCAAGCACTGCTAAACTACCAAACACTTCTAACAAGCGCAGCTATACTACCAAACACTTCTACCAAGCGCATCGAAACTACCAAACACGTCTACCAAGCGCAGTTGAACTCCCAAACACTTCTACCAAGCACAGCTAAACTACCAAACACTTCTACCAGGCGCAGCCAAACTACCAAACACTTCTACCAAGCGCAATTAAATTACCGAACACTTCTACAAAGCGCAGCGGTAGGAATCTGGCCACAATATCTATTAACTTCAACCGCAACAATTAATAGTGAGAAACGCGCGCAACTGCGATTCAGTCTATCAGTGAGGCAGTTAACAATGGAAACCACATTACTGCGCTTCTTATCAGTTAAGAAAACACATGCTCGAAACCACAACAGCCGGCTTTGCACTGAACTATCACTGAACGCTAAGCATTCGACATGAATGGTAATAAAAACTCTCTTGTTTTGCGTATACTCTCGTTTTACGTACACAAAACCATGTATGCCATGTTATACGGATACTGAGACAAAACATAAAAAGTTCACATTTTTCATTGTTTAGTTAGAACCTTTCCGATTTTTTGCATATAAAAATTACTGTGTCGCATAGCTTTCAAAAGCAGCATGAGGTCGAGATTGTCCGAGAGTAGCTGTTTGTTTTTTTCAGCCTTTAACAAATCTCTCTTTTTTCACTTTGATCAGAAAATCCAAATGCTTGCGAAGAATATGCAGTCAACGGAACTCAGAGAGTAAGATCTGGAGAAGAAGTGTATTGCTATAATGGGTGGCAAGTAAGTTGAAGGAAGTCTTTTTGACCAAAAGGATTTTAATATGAAAAAAGCGCTTTATCCAAAGTGTTATAATATAAAAATAGCGTTTGGAGACATATCGATGCGAACAGTTACACGCAAGTTGGCTAGGCATTATTTAACAAGAAAACTCAACGATGATCTGAAAAGATATGAAAGCGAAAGATTATCAAAAGGCATCAAAGCTAGTTCACTTGTCCAACAGTACGGTTCAACACAGTTTATGCAGACGACCACAAACGAAGAAAGGAATGGCACAAAACGGGTTGCACTAAAAGAACAGATGAAGCAACACGTGAGACGTAATTAGATGATCAGCGCGATGGGACTGCTAAAAGTAGGGACGCCCGGAGCGCGACAGAGAAATGCGCTACATTCACCAACGAAAAATATTGCACAAGTTGCACAACTAAATAATACTGTCCCATATCTCTCCGGTGGTCTACGAATTCGAGTGGAACGGTGGAAAGGCACATTTCGGGGAGACGATGCGGGGCTATCAGCCGGCGCCTATTAAAGTTGCCATCCGCAACCGAGTCTGGGTCCATTGTGTCAGGGGACAGTTCGGTTTGATGGCAAAGCACATCGCCAAAAATCCCACGTGGCGGAGTATCAACAAGCCCGACAGGAGATTCCGGGAGTGGCGCTAGATCCGACGTCGAGATGGAACTTTCCCTTCCGTCGGAAAAGCGTACTGCAGCGTAGGACGGGTTCGCTTCAACCAGTTCAAGTACTTTCCTTCGCACGAAACACCGCAGTAGAACAGGTCCTGAGGAGAGAAGGCACGAGGGAAATGACGTTCCAGTCATCGCCCTTCTGGAAAAAAGAAACAAGTATTCAACACCGAAAGAAAAACAAAGTTGCGAGGCAGACCAGGGATCTCACAGCATGCAACACCTCTGGCAAGACCATTTCCCACCAGTCTTCAGGCAGGTTCTTGTCATGAAGCTGCAGTTCGACAGTTCGCCATACGGGTTGATTAGCTCGTTCGCATTGACTGTTTCCCTTTGGGTGGAACAGCTTCTAAGTACTAAATGCAATTCATCTTACAGCCAGGAAGGCTCTCGTTTCTTGGTTGACGAATGCAACATCGTGGTTGCGGTGAACAAAGCTCGGAAAACCTAGAATGCAGAATAAAGACGACAGACATTTGACAACAGTGGATGAGCTCGCATTTTTCACGGAAAGACAAAAGAGAAACTCGAGTATTCGTCAAAAAATATGAGAAGATACGGTCTGAGACCTATATCAGGTCTTTGAAATCGACCCTTACGCGATCCCCGGGACGTACAGCTTCCACTAGTGTCTGCGAGGGCCGCCTGAAGAAAGTAGGTTTCACCTCAGCACATGTCCTGCAGTTGCGACACTTTTGTCTTCACAAGAATAACGCTGCCGCACAAAGTGATAAAGTCGCGCATAACCAAGGTCGCCCAAAGACTGATGGAGGATATGCAGAGAAGTGAGAGAAGACAAAACACAAACGCAGGAGAACGCATCAGCCGTGACGTTTTTGCTACCAGATTTGTGGCGAATGTCGTAAGTCATGTGACTCAACTCAAGTCTCCAACCGACAATCTAGGCGTTTTTTATTTTTCCTCGATTACTCTGATCGAACATGAACGATACAGCTTCTTGGCCCGTGACCAAAGTAAAACGTCTTCCCTTAAAAAATGACTCCAAGGACGAACTGCTTCGATTGTTGCTGGGGCCTCTTTCTCAACCGCAGGATAGCATCTTTCACGAGCAGTTAAGATACGCGACATGTAAGCTCGTACATCTTGCGATGAAATTGCAGCCAAGGCGTAATCGGGAGCGTCTGTTTCAACAGAAAACGGAACGCCATGGCGGATAGCACCAAAGCTAGGTTTCGCCAGTGCTCGCTTGAGCTCGTCAAAAGCAAATAAACGCTTCCATTGAGAGGAAATTGGCAGAAAAATTAGGTGTTTCACTTAGAGCAGCATGACCAGACGCGCATTACGCTCCTTTAGATTCGCAGGCAGCGAGAGATCGAGCAGTGGTTGTAGTCGATCGGGATCAGGTTCGACTTCGTTGAAAGAAACTTATACCCAAGCATGGCAAGTGTCGCGAATCTGCGACTTCTCTTCGTTTAGCGTCAGGCGACAGTCAGCTGCAGCGGCAAAGCCAGCAATTCAGATTTTCGTCAGACGGAAGAGAAATTTGATGATACGTTGAAGGTAAATCTATAGGGAGCTGAGAAAGGAGGGGCACAGACAGGAATGGATTTAGAGAGCGCGGGGCCCTAGACCATCTTAGTTTTGGGGGCCCTAAGTAGGTGTGGCCTATTTGGCCGTTTGTCTGAAAAGCGTGAAAGAATGCCCCTCGTATGTGTAGTGCCCCCTCAAAAATCTATTTTTTGTTCTGTCGACTTTGGTTCTACATTTGCCTTAGATGTTCTACAGAGAATAAAGCCTTTCCTACATTCTTCTAAATAACAAATGGCATTGCGATTTTTTGTTGGTATTTATAGCTCTTTTGTGTAGTTCAGAAGTTCTCTTCGTTAAATTTCCGTGATTTCTAGCTTTTTTTGTAGGTTTATTCTTCGGATGTGTACATTTTCATGCGGGACTGTGTTGCCGCCCTCGAAAATATCGTCTAGCTGTCGATCTGATTGCCTGTACGTAAACTCCTTTTTGGAGTATAGTAATAGTAATCACATATTTAAGGAAATAAACAAGCACAATCCATTCAGTGGGCCCAGAGCGTATTTACGCCGTTTAGAAGTTGTCATTCTCCAAACAATACAAAGTATAATGTTTAAATCCTCTATGCCAGGGCTTCTCAAATTTTTTGTTCTGCGGTCCCAATTGAAAAATGGTTTTTCTATGCGGCCCCCTTGGTGGATAGTCTAGATGTTAATGATACGTGTAGACGTCTCATTACAAATCTTAAGATGCGTTTGTGTCAATGGCGAAATCATACAAACGCACAGAATCCTCTAAAGTAACTACAAATTCATAAAACTACCAGGCAATGGAATAAGTAAAGCGAAAAATAATGAACAAAACACAATTCAGTTTATAGAAGTTTTCAAGCACAACCAATGCGATGGATGCAGTTGATAATTTTTACACAGATCAATCATTCGTAGGTTGGTACAAGACAACGCAGGACGAAGGACATTCTTATCATTTTTCGAAAAGGATCGGTTTTTGGACTTGATGATTATCAATTTTGAGAATATCGCTTCACACAAATATGTTGTTCAAAAGTCTAAGGATTTATGAATGGCTAGATTAGAAATGATGAGCATTCAGTTCTTGTTCTTATCCAAAAATGACATTAGCTAAACTGTTTTGAAAATTCCAGCTGCAAACGTTTGTCGTTTAATAACTCCGAAACTCATCCTTGGCATGGCAGGCGTGTACCCTCCTAAAGTTTCAATTGTGTATGGTTTGTGGATCCAACTTCTCCGGAATCAAAGTCCGAAGTGCTTCTGAAACTGTGTACGAAGATATTAACTTTAGTTTGAAACTACTCGGTGTGCACTCAAAGCAGTTGGCCTAGCGCCTAGAGTAGACCTAGAGTCTAAACATAAGCATGCCTTCGTGTCGGAATGAGTGCAGTAAGGTCAGTATCGGTTAGTACGTTAAAACAATCATGATGGTGTAACAACGCGTAACTTGTCATGCCTGGTTTTTATTGTCATTTGATAGCTCAGGCAGGCATCACAGTAAACTGACAGCATAAAGTACGATATTGACCCTAAAAATAAAAATGCAGAAGAAATAGATTCACTGCAGGCCCACTTTCAATTTTCTTGTACATTTTACAAAAATTGTTATATCTCATTTGTCAAGCCAATGGATTTTGCGACGCTAAAATTACATTTCGCGACCCCATTTGGGGCTGCGACCCATAGTTTGAGAAGCCCTGCTCTATGCCATAGGCCGTTGATAAACAGCATGAAGACAAGGTTTGCACAGCAGCAAAGTATTGTCGCAACACGCTCAGCTAACCATATGACGTCAGCCCAATATAGACACGTTTCTCCAAGTAAAACTCACGAGAAACGATTTAGCGGACTTAGCTAACATACAGAGCTTCAACAAACAATCTCTGTTTGCGCGAAATCTAGTAAAAACAACCAAATGTAGGATCCAATACTGACAATATTGCTTTTCATCAGAGTTTTGCAGTGTCTGGCGGTCTTGCGTTGTTGCGACCTTTTTGTCAGCAGAAAATTGAAAACCAATTAAGTACCGTTTTTCTTCATTCTTTTTCCGTAACCGCTTTCATAAAGACGGCTTGCATCTCTCTCACGCCCAGATGCACAGTATCATCGTGTTGTTACTTCACTGATAAGAGTCCAGAGTAGACATTTGCATTTCCGCTCGTTTCAAGGTAAATTGTGAAGTAATGCCTCTGCGCAGTTTCGCAAATTTTTAGTTAATATTGAGTCGTCATAGAAAAGAGTTACGCGGGCCCCCAAAAGCGCGGGGCCCTAGGCCATGGCCTATTTGGCCTATGCGTAAATCCGTCACTGGGCACAGAACAGGTTGCACTGAACGAACAGATGAGACAACACGTTGAGACGCAATTGGATAATCAGCGAGACGCGACAGCTAAAGGCAGGGACACCCGGCGCCCCACACAGAAATGCGCTACATAACACTTTGGCACTCTCGTGCAAGCTGCACAATGCTTACACCAGCAACTCCTGGTAAATTAATTTACAGCTTCAACATTTGTAAATGGATTTCGAGTCTCTTCAATGAAGAGAAGTCCAATCTTTATTTGCTGCTTTATAAAAACGCTGAAGTCTTCTGTATGAGCTAAAATCCTACCAATGTGGAAGTTTCTTCCCTTTTTCATCTTGCGTCTTCTCAGGGGAAAAAAGGCTAACTCTTGGGCATTAGAATAGCTTTTCAAATGAAAATAGCTTACCAACTTCTTGATTACAAACTATTCAATCTACACTGATTCATAATCAGGAAAGGATCTTAGCTGTATATCTCGCAAGACTATCTACTCTTGCAGGCCTAAAATACCAGGCCTCCTGCAAGCCTAGAATGCCATTCTTTTAGCTTCAGGCTGCAAATAAAGATAAAGTACATACAGTTTGCTTTGATGCAAAAAAGCTATGTGTCGAATCTGACAGAGTTTCAGTTGAGCTCATTTTTCCACTTTTTCTTTCCCACGTTCTTTGGAAATCCCTGCATTGCAAAAAATAGTTGCTACCCAGAAACGTTTCTGGCCAGTGTGTGAATCATTTAGTTTTGAAGCGTCCGGCAATCTGTTGAAAGGCAAACTCATTCTTCCGTTAATGAGGGCAAACTTAAATATCCACTCTGAAGTTAAGCAAAATGTTAAGTTCCACTTGTCTGGACAACCAAAAATCTTTTTACCAAGGGATATATACCGCAATGATTATTTGGTAATACACTAACTTTCAAATACAAAAATTGTAATAAATTCCTGAAGAGATTTTTTCAATTTTTTGTTACCATTTCCTGCATTTCGTTCTTTTCAGGTTTTTCAGCGACGATTTTCTGGTGACGTGAGATTTCACAACAGAAAGTGGAACGAGTACAAACGTGGATTTGGAAATTTATCCAGTGAATTTTGGATTGGTAAGTCAATTAAATCAAATGGAAGTTAAACTTATTCCATTCAAACTATATTGATAGTGATGTAGGTTGCAAAGGTTGAGATAAGTTTTGTTGCTAGTGATGAACGCGGAGATGAATTCGGGATATGAGGATATAAGCCATAGTTTTGTTTCTGAATAAAATGTTTCAAAAGGTTTCCTTAAACTAAAAAGCAACGCATTTCTTGTCTTTCGCGAATGCTTATTGTGGTATAACTTTGACATACGTCTGTTGGAAGCGTGCTTGTGAAGATTTAAATGAAATTGAAAAGCTATGATTTTCGCTTGTTAAAAACATACAAGGTTCAATTGTGTTTGAATAGATTTAGTCAATCTGTTGCAAAGACGTTGGAATCTTGGGTTCTAATTAAATTTACAGCCTCATATGCTTCAGAGTTTTACTTAAATCTGACAAAAATCCGCTCTAAATATTCACAAGCATAGACACTGAAATTTCAGTTCGTTGAGTGCCATTGCTTACCGTTTCTAATGATGACATATTTCTGTTCCCTAAACTCCTATAACATGTTTCAGGTCTTGAGAAACTACACATCATCACTAGAAACAAGCAATGCAAACTTCGCATTGAACTCACAGCGTTCGACAATACTTCAGCTTGGGCGGAATATAGGTGCGAATATAAAATTGATTATTTGTGATTTTCAGTAACTTTGCTCAATTTAGTTTGTTATGCTGTAGAAACTCTGCGTATTTTGTGACCTAATGTAACATCTTGTTTGAAAAAAAACGTACATAAGCTGGGTTGCCAGATTGGCAATTTTTAGGCCAAATTTCAGAAAACTGGTCTTGTTCTCAGGTTGGTTGGTCTCAAACACTTTTACACTTTTTTGGCTTTTATGCGCCGAAACCTTTTCCTCGGTAGAAAAAAATTTACTACTCCATTTTTCTACAAAACACCTTTGCGAACTTTTTGTGATAAATGGTATATTCTTTATCTAGCTAAGATTGGTGGATGCGAGATTCGAAAGATTTTTTTTTGCGTAATCACTGCAAATTTGTGCACTGTGTTCCGGAAGCGACCGGAGTCACATTTTCAGACTCCTACTCTGCTCCTCTTTCAAAGTTTTTGAATCCGGATCCAAAGATTTTTCAAATTTGAGAATCCAAATCCAGTTCAATTTCCGGAAACCGTCGATGAAACCGAAATTCAGCAATACAGTAGTCCCCGCTTATTAAGACCACCTCGGGACCAGACGATTTTGAACTTATTAAGGGGGTGGGCTTATTAACCGAGGACAAATTTTAGCCACTCTCATGCGCATAAATGAGCACGGCCAACTGCACTATCGCTAAAACTTACTAAACCCTCTCTTGCACTTCCTGACCATTGTCATACCGTTGCATTTTCTGGTCACTCCCTTCTAACAATGGTGCTTAACTTCGAAGAGCTTTTTTGTTGCGCAGGATATTGCGTAGGCAGCAACAAGAGATGTGAAGTTGTTCGGCGGCTGCATGTTGGCAGTGCTGGGTGATTTTTTAAAAGCTCAAGTTTCTTAAAACAAGGCTACGTCTGCACGTCTCTTCGTTATTTTGAAAAAAAATTTACATAGCAACAGTTGCCTTTCCTATTGATTACGACACAATTAGACGATCTGTGACAAAACAGTTGAATTAAGAACCAGGTAGCGCAAAGTGTGAAACCGTCGAAAGCAAGACGAACAAGTGTGAGTTGCGATGCTTTTTCACCAAATTTAGGCAAATGTGTTCGAACATCGGGCTTATTGAGCGGGGTTTGGGTTTATAAAGCGAGTGTTTTATTACAGGAATAAATGGAGTAATTCCAAACTGGACAATTTTGGGTTTATAAAGCATGGGTGTAATAAGTGGGGTGACGTCTTTGTAATTAAGCAATGACTTTTATAAACACCACGCAGACCACTGCTACTTCCGAAATAAAAAAGTTAATCCAGGTCCTGCTTCTCACAAAATTTTGACTCCGGATCAGAATAATAACGCCGAATCTTACTGGAGTCATCTCCGGCACTCCGGATCCATGGCAACATCGGCTGCGTAGCGTGTTGCAAGCACTAAGCAGGTTCAACGCTTGCAGACAGGTCTGCTGTGTAGTGTGTTGTAAGCACTAAGCAGGCTGGCTCAACGCTTGCATACAGTTATGCTGTGTAGTGTGTTATAAGCACTAAGCAGGCTCAAAACTTGCGGACAGGTCTGCGTCTCCGCTATAGAAATGCAGCAATACGTCGAGGAAGCGTAAGGGCTCTTATGATTCTGGTCATAAGTACAGGAGTGAATGGGATATGACTTTCGTAGGGGTGCAGAAAGCTGCCGATGGATCAGTGTACAAAGTGTAGCACCATTGTACCGAACATGTGCAATCTGAGGAAATTTCAGTTTATTCTTGAATTTTAGACGTTTCCGTGAAAAAAGGAGGAGCAATGCCACAAACAAATCTTGTTTTTTTGCTGGCCTTTAAAAAAAGGTTTGGGCCTTTTCTGGCATTTTTAGCACGTTTTGACGTTTTGTTGAAATGTTCATCTGGTAACCCTGTTTATGAGAAAGTAAATGTTCTTCGAACAAGATACGACTGGTATCAAATATGAAAAAAAAGTGAAACCTGCATCAAACGGGAGCAAAACCATATCTTCCTTCGCAAAACTCCATTGGTTTGAATGACATTATGAATTGGTTTAATATATTGAAGAAAACAAGTAACATTGAAAAGCATAGCTAAGATTTCATTGTTACAGCACGTGGGTGGTTATACCTGGTCTTTGACCAAATTGTTTTAATAAGAAACGCAGACCTGTTGATGAAGAAGTCGTTAAACAGCAACAAGTTTCACCGGTGTCAAAACCGACAGAACGTTCTCCTTCAAACAAACATTTAATTTGTACACAGCAAACCGTTATTCTCATATATTTCAAATTTTGCTGTGGAAAGCATATTTATAATTGGTTTGTGTGCTCGATTTTTTTACATTACGCACCTTTTGAGGACAGTCATTGTTGCAAACCAGTCTGACGAAGCGATAAACTTCCTTTGTGACCTGAGTCTGACCTATGCAAACGTTTTTCAATGAACAAGGAAAGCACTTGAATGCAAAAGGTGTACAATTCCATAATGTTTGTCTAAAACAAACTCAATAATTTTACTGACGTTTGTTGCGGGATTAGAAATGCGTCAGCAACGATGGTGACGAAATCATTTGTGAAACAGAAACTTCAGTATTGCGAGCGAATCCAACTTCTTTCGCATCCAGTTTTCCCAATACAGTGGAACGGCAGGAAACGGGATGAGCTATATGGCTGAAAACCTCAACAACAAAAATTTCACAACTATAGATCGGGACAATGACAGGTAATGTACTACGAAGGTTCACACTTCACGTTTTGAAAAGAATTTGCAGACGACAGAGAAAAAAGTTTATTAATTTTGCCAATCACCTTGATCTGTATACTAAAGACAAATTTGCAAAATGATAAACAACTTACTAAAGAATTTGGAAAAAAACGAAATATTTCGTTTAATCGAAACGAAACAAACTACTTAGACTTTTATTGACTTTGAAGCAATGAGGATTTAATTTTGTCAATAAACTGCTACCAGGATGAAACCCCATTTAGATCATGGTGAATTAAAAGGCAAAGTAATTTCTCAACAAGGGTCTTTGTTTTTGAAGAACAGATTACAGACGATTTGTGGCTCCACTTAAGCATGACATGTCAATGTTTCATCCTCGTTGTTCAACTTTTATGAATTTTAGATGGTCACTCAACTGCGCTGTCGGTCACGGTGGTGGTTGGTGGTACAACGCATGTGCTTATGCTCAACTGAACTCCCAATGGGGAAAAGGTCAGTCTTGGCAAGGAATTGTATGGTACACGTGGAAAAGAAAGAATCATTTGAAATCAAGCATGATGATGGTGCGATGCACTATGTGATTATCAGATGGCTGTTGATGGCTCTGTGCTCAGAATTTGTAAATATACAATCGATGGAAAATTGTTCTTCACGTTAAATCAATTTGTTGTGTTCAAAGATTATGTAGAACACATGTTCCACGAAAGGTTGCGTATATTCTGGATTTGCAATTAAATGCTCTGCATTTTCTAAAAAACAAATTTTCAATCAAATCAGCGTTTTCAGTTTTACACAGAAGCGATTCATGACAATGAATATGTGTTTTCACTTTACGTTAAAAATTTGTTGCTCGTTTTCATCAAGGAATATTTGCCATCTGAAATATTTGTTGAGTGAACGCTTTGGAACATCTTGTGGAAAATTATAGTTTGGGTTCCTTTAAGTTCGTCATATTATGCATTGTGTCTCGCTTTGTGAAGGCCATAGTAAACTTTGCTATTGCCATAGCGTCTTGAATATGAAATTGTTAATCACTTCCAATATTTCTCTTGAGCTTCAAATTGTTTCTGAATGGAAAGAACGTGTTATTTCAAACCTGCATTTGGTTGGGAGACTCCAGTATTTACTTTGTACCTTATTAAGTTTTCCTCTACAGATGAAAGCCACATTTTTGTAAACAAAGTGCAGCAAAGAAATGTTGTGGCGTCTCCTCGATACATGTTATTCGTTAGATCCCCAACTCCAGAAACTAATGTAAAAACATCTTTGTAGATTTCAAGGAATGACTCTCCGCAAAGGTGGAGGAGTCCAATCAATCAGAATTTTCGTTCATTCTTTTCAGTGCCTGATTTTTCTTTGGGGAGGGTCCTAAGGGCAACAGTCTTAGGAGGAAGTGAAATACAGTAAAATTCGCCTATAAGACATTCAGCTATAGCGAGGCTTTTGTGTCGGTTCCCGTTACATCCCTGTTTTTGAAACTGGTACAGTAGAATTTGTCTATATCGGCAATTCGACTGTACCTACACTTTTTCGTCGGCCCCGGCGGAATTCCTATCTTTAACGTGCATTCGAGTTCGGCTACGACTTCTGCTATATCGTCACGTTGCCTAGGCGAGGCTTTTTTGTCTGTCCCCAATCAGAACGCCTGAAATCGGATTGTCACAAGTTTCGGATATTCAAACATGCCGTGACCTTGTTTCATGTCCTGAAACTCGCCACCAACTGTCGAATCGTTCAAATTATAAAAAAGAAACCAACCTTGGCCTTTCATGCGCAAAACTTCCTATTAGGGGTAGGTGCTACCGTAGCGGGGTCAGTGGCACCCGCTTTGGGGCTACAAACTTGACTCCAAAACCCGACCTAACTCGTGCATTCGAGTTCGTCTACGTCGTGACTCAGTCCCGTCGCCAAAGCCCCCCCGTGGCGACGTGACTTTGCCAGTGTACTACTCTACAAAAACGTTTTCTCTAGAACAAAATTGTAGCCCTGATTGTGGCGAAGTTAATAAAAAATGATTTCTAATTGCACCCCAGATGAACGTTCCAGGGTTTACCTAAATGACCTGTACTGTTCGGGTTTACTACAGCTTCCACTTCCAAATCGTTTTGCGACGCTGTACCTACTGACATTGTGGATTTCTCCGCAGAAATCACATTCTGACCGGCTATTCTTTTCGCTGCTGTGTACCATTACTTAAGATTATTATAGTTCATCTCTGGAATTCGTCCGCTGTTTCGATATTTGATTAAACCGTGCATAATGTTTCTTCGTTCCAGCTGAAAGATACATTTGACTAATTTTGTGCCTTTCGCATAAGATTTAAGGTAATGCGTGAATGTAAGTAAACGGTATACACGAAACTTTTATAAGGTTTATCGAGGAAAATATTTCTGTTGGAAAGCTTAAAGTCATGATAAATGCAAGCTGATTATCTTAACAAGTCTCCTACAACCGTGATTTTCATACCACATTGAGAAAAAGAACTGCACCATGAATGGCAGAGCCTCGAAAAAGTCAGAAGTCAGCTGGATGTTGCACATTTTACCGCTTCCTAAAATCGTTGAATTATGAAAATCGTGTTGTTTTCATTTCGAAAAAAGAAACAAAGAAATAACGAAAAAAACAACGAAATGAAGCAACACGAACATAGCAAGGGAACATCGAACACGCAACAATGGCGCGAGAACGTCACGGACTTTCACAAAAGCGATTAAAAGCACAGGAAAGCTACTTTTTTTCACACAAAGCTTTTTATGACGTCCTGCGGTTTTTGTGGACTTCCCCATATTGAGTCATTGCCACAGGTTGGAATGGATAACGCAATGCACTTGTCAAATCAACAACGCAGGACTGACGGTAGGAAGAGGACTTGGTTGAAAAAGTACTTTAACTACTGTAAATGGAACGTCACCATGAAAGAACGTTTGAAGCTTCAAAGTCACCGCAATACAAGCACAAGACTTGTATTCACGTGAACTGAGCTGTATTCACGCAGTTGCTGGAACTTCACTGGCACTGCTTCCAACTTGGCTGGAATTTCTTCATTGCTTCTACCTAAGCAATTAGAGACGCCTGTTAATTTCAATATCGACAATAGTTTCTTCGTTGAATTTTAGTAAACCAAAGTTTAAGACTAAGTATTATGAAACCATGTATTTATATAATTAGTTATTCTCACTACAGCTTTGTGATGAGTATGTAAAAGAGTCACATTTACAAAGTGGACTACTGGGATTCCCAACCTTTTCTATGCAGCCACACAATTTCAAGACTGAAAAATTTGGCAGCTCTCCTGTCAGTTAAAAATCACTTTATTTCCCATTAACGATGCGTCGACACAGGCCCGCACAATTCAAAAAGCTCGAAGGGCCAGGTTGATCAACATAATTTGCCGCGGAATGTAAAAGCTCATATCTTTGTGGTTGGGGAAAAATTTTGGAATGGCAATTAGTTATCCGGTTTGGCTTTTGCAACATTTTCTGAAAAGCTCTCGTAAGCCGCAGAGAAAGCTTCTGTCGGCCGTATGTACGTAAGTCTTGTTTAACACATCACATTCAAGCTATGAAATTCAATTTCCGCTATCGCTTTGCGGAAAGGTAGCGGAGTTCTCGCGACACAGCGGATGAGAGCCACTGGCTTACTAAGAAACAAGGTTGTAACGATGACTGCAAAGACTTACTTTTAATCAGGCTTGTACGTAAGAGCTCGTTTAGCTCCTTTCTGCTTTGTAAATCGTCTTTTGGTTGGTTTTGTTCTTTGATCTGAAATAACACAGCGAAGGAGGCATTGTAACCAATCGAATTTGAAAGGAGCACCAGTAACATGAAGTTTGTATGAACACAAGTACCAGAAAGATAAAGTTTTATTTAGACACTTTCGTTCATTTTCAACGAACCCAAACACCATCGAATGAGTTTGTCAACGTAGAGTCGCTAATCAGAAACTTCAAATAAGTTGCTTTTAGAATTTTTAAATGCAGTGTAACCTGATAGTAAATGCATGAACTTTGTTATAACGCACGCATTTGTCATTTTGGTACTGTTGCAACCACTCCGCTGGCATTGCGTTGAATGTGCGATTCACCACGAACGGGATGTGCGTGAAGAACAACACCATACATATACGTGGCGCGAACAAGCAATAATAGAGTGATCGTGGCGTGTAAGCTCTGTCGATATTAACGTGTGAACGATCGAACATGATGACCAGCGTACGTGAAGAGTGATGGCGGCGCGTGATCTCTATTGTTGCTTACTGCCACAGTGCGAAGCTTTGCGCACATGCCGCTAGGGATTTCCGATCGCAACACCACGTTGCGAGCTTTTACTACCTTGCAGTGAAAAGGA
>Ga0210059_1008116_pt1 | contig 16613 bp, 8 predicted proteins | sample Ectturendosymbi2_FD_188042 | JGI IMG/M metagenome (GOLD analysis project Ga0210059, IMG submission 188042) | Ecteinascidia turbinata endosymbiont from Florida, USA - Sample 2 (SPAdes) (version 2) | ecosystem: Host-associated > Tunicates > Ascidians > Unclassified | place: Key West, Florida...
GAAAAGCTTTACGATGGCGCGACAGCAGAAACAGCCAACGTTGTCCGTGCGCTAGCGATACACAACTCGACTTTTTGAAAGCGTGGTGTCCACGCCGATGGACACAAACGAATCATGCAATGCGTATCGAGGTCATGCGCGGACACACGAAATCCCTTGACGCGAATGACAAGTTGATACAAACCAGATCCCACGTACGGAATGCAACAGCGAGTAGGGAACGGCAAGTCGTAATGCGAAAAGTTAAATCCACTATACGGACAAGAGATTGAAAGTCAACGATGCTTGGGCTATTGAAATTTCCAGATGATTTTCCAAAAAGCACAGGCCTCAACCAGTTATGGTTCAAAGACGCTGGTGCAGCAGTTCATCTTGAAAATAAAGCTGGTTTTGGAGTTCGACAATAGTATATCATTCAAAAGCCTGACCCGAAAGGCACATTTTCATTCAGAGTTCCGCTGAAACACATCTTTGGGTTTTGTGATGACTATGAGAAAGTCGTTCACGGTTTCAAACATCAACTCACTCCTGTGAGGAAAGGTGATACTGACGCAATTTTCAAAACTGGAGCAGTGGCAGCAGGTCCTGAAAACAATCCCCCAGCAATTGGAGACTCTGATGATGGGAAGGTTGTTTTGACAAAACTGTCTTGGTATATGCCGCATGTAACTCCAAATTTGCAATAAAAACTTGCTCTACAAAACAATTGAATCAACATTAAGGCTCGCAGTTGGTTAGCGAATGATTCAATGCGACTCGATCCCAATCCCGCAAACGAGAAATTCCACCTGGCGATTGTCGGTGAAATCAGCCCCGGAGAAGCCTTGCTGGATAATCGTGGTGTTTCAGACAGACAAACCTGGAGACCAGCAACACAACCCATCAATTTTCTATCATTTTAATCTCACAAATATGTTTGTTGTGTTGAACTCTCGTCGATACCCTGAAATTGATTATGATGATACAAACTTTGCTCAACAAAAATTTAAGGGTTTATGGAGATGCCGCGGCGTTCCGAACAAAGTTTTACAATGTTGAAGAGTTGATTTCTTCTCCAAATACAACCCCACCAGTTTACAAGGAATTGTTCCCGATGTTTGTCTTTGACGTGACAAAACAGCGAAAAACCCACAAACTCTGTGACTGACATTCCAATAAAGGCTCAGTTCTCAGCAAACGTAGCAGCAAACACAGAAGCTTTCTCCGTTGTCATCAGTGATAAAAGTCTCATTTTCCAGAGCGATGGGCAGAAAATGCGCGTTGAATATTAAGTTTAAAAAATAATATACTCTTTTATGAAAAATTGTCAATTATTTTTTGAAAATGATTGAAATCAGATTATGTATATAGTCTTCAAGCCTCTGAACATATTTTGATGAAAGTGCTTTGTCACAAATGAGTATCACACCTTGAAAGTTTGCTTTTTTCACAAACGATCACAGCATGAACTACCCATCTTTGGACAAAGCTAAGGCAGAATTAAGCAGCCTGAAACAAATCCAACCATTTGGTGGAAATAGAGGGTTTACACAAAGCATCTCTTTCAACAAAGCGAAAGTGGTCAAAGCTGCACCACTTTTCACACTGATTGAAACAGCCTAAAATAAATCTGACCATTTGGCAGCAAAAGGGGTTAACACAGAGCACATTGTCTAGTTATATCAAAAACATTGAGTTTTACAAATACCAATCAAAATCCAAGCAAAACAATTACAAAACAAAAGAAAAGTGCTTATGCTACAGCCATACATTAAAAAAGAAACAAAGGTTACACAGTCTTAAACCTATTACGGGCAATTTCTGAAACATTGAACTAGATAGCTCTGAGTGAACTTTTTTGCGTTCAGTCTTGAAAAAAACAGGTTAACTACAACTAATGAATACTAAATCTCTGTTAGTAAGCAATGAATAACTCTAAATTATAACACAAATAATGCAAACAAAATTTCTTTCAAATTTGACACTTCAGGAATCAACAAGAAAGTTCCAGGAATGTTTAAAGGATGAAGCCGGAGGGGAAATCATTGAAGAGTTTGTTGGCTTGCGAGCGAAGCTATACGCAATCAAGAAACTTGATGGTGAAGTAAAAAAGTGTAAGGGTGTAAAGAGAAATGTCATAAGAAACAAAATTCCTTTCAATGATTACAAAGACGTCTTGTTCTCAAGAAAAGAAGTGTTGAGGACGATGAATGTCATTCGAAGTCGCCAACACAATCTCTCCACAGAACAAGTGAATAAAATAGTTCTCTCTGCTAATGATGACAAGAGAATAATTCAACCCGACAAAATAAATACCTTAGCTATCGGCTTTCGGGGTGGGGCGCCCTGGGAGGACAAGTGGGGACAAAATAGGGGCAAAGGGGACAAACTAGGGGCACAATGAAAGTGTGTCAGAATGAACAAAGCCTCTGTACTGTGAAAAACCACTAAATTCTTTTTTCAACTAACGATATTGTTTTTTGAGTTTCAGATAACCACAAACGATAGAAGACCAATCAAGGGCTCTGAAGACGAGGATTTTTGCCCAGTTTTTTCGAGAATGAAACAAAAAATAGTCCCTTGCGGTTCGGGCCCAGTGCCCGATGTCGTCATCCAAAAAGCAAAACCTATTCCCCAAATATGACTCCACCCAAAACAAAATCAAATCTAAAACTTTCCAATATTTAAAACTTTCTGCATCTTTGAAGAGTTTAAACAGCTCACTATCTCTATCGGCTGGCAAGTTATGTTTCAGCATAAATTGCCAAAAGATGCAGGCTTGGAGAAAAACGTATTGATACAGCACTTGCTTTGGAAAGAACCGCTATGAATTCATTTGATGGCTCATATTCACGAAGTTTGACCAAGAAAACGAAAATGAGGGAGAGCCGATCTTCAGTGGTGCTACCATATTATCGTGACTTATTGGAAAAGTGAAATGATGGCAAGACCGAAAAATCAAATCGAGTTTATCATCCCACGCAAGCGATTGGTGACAAACTTCAAATTAGAAGATCTTGCTCGTCCTGTTAATAGTCAATTCGCGACGTACTGCGCACCGTGGGTGGTTGCAAACAGAAGCACTTTGGTGAAACAAAAAGGTCCTTCAACACACGCCAAAAAAAACACATCAGCTATACAAAACATTTTCATCCTGGCAAAAGTTGGCTAGCTAAACAAGCATCAGACTTGAAACATCGCATGAACTAGTCTAAAACTCAAGATTGTTAAAAAACAATCTATTGATTCATTTCTTTAATGCTAGACCCAGAGTCATAACGGAAATATTTTCAAATATATTTCCACAAATACACGAAGCAACGGTTGGCCATAATTGGCTGAATATCCGACTGCATACCTCTGATTCGATTTGGTTCGTGCTGGCAGTTGTGTTTTTGTTACTGTTACTTTATTTCACAACCTGCACTATGTTCTTAACCTTGCTTTTTCAAATTTGTCATCATTTATCACTACGCAATGGTGATTTTAATGACAGTGCAGGGTGTGCAAAGCTAGGGTCATCATTTTTAATTTACGCGCTTTGAGGGGGACCCCATTGTTTACGCTTTCGAAGTTTCGAGTTTTTGTCTTTAATTGCATTTCGATAATGATGATCCTATTTCATTGTGTAAAACTTAGTTTGGTTTGGTTTGCCATGTGAGATTGTCACTTTCAATGCACAGTCTATCGAAATCAATCCTTTCCCAGCAAAGAATCAGACACTGAAGATCTTACAGAGTATATATTCCGCCTACGAGGTGAACTGAAATACAATCAGAACTCACAGACTTTAATAAAGTTTAAACGATCTCGAAAGTCAACCAATCACAGCTCAACGAAACTACATTACACCGAAACTGCAGAAACTGCGTGACACCAAGTCGCTGCCTAGCACACAACAGAATGAGACTATTTCAAGGGACGTGACGAGCGCAACAAGGAAAGCACGCGCATCAATCAAACGCCGTTTTAATTGAACTGAACTACAATCAAAACTCATAGATTTGACAACGTTTAAACGATATCGAAAGTCGACTAGTCACAGCTCAACGAAATTGCATTACACCGAAACTGCATGAGACCAATCGCTGCCAAGCACAAAATAGAGTGAGACTATTTCGAGGGACGTGGCCAGCGCAACGAGGAAATCACGCGCATCAATCAACGCCAAAAGCAATGCCTCCTTGTATGCGCGGCAACGCATCAGCACAAATCATCGCATTTCTCCCCGCCTAAAAGAAACGTAACTGCAAGTGATAAGAAAATACCGTAAATACGATGGGGCATAAAGCATAACAATACACGACAGTAAGTACGGCACAATGCATAATAATCATGAAGGCACGTAACGTAACGGTGGTACCCTCTTGTTCCTTCTAGCCGAACGTTTTGGAATGAAATCGGGCTCACTAAGCGACATGTCACTTTCTTTTACAGGTGAGACGCTCTGTCGACCGTTCGTACCACACACGCCAAGATTTACGCGGGAAGCAGCCCCTGTGTTGGCCGTACGGCAACATCGCTTGGAAAAGGCGCCAAATCACGTAAATCACTGACATCACGACCGCCGGGACAGCGTACTCAAGCAAACATATGATTCACATTACCAAGTTCAGCCTCCTCAACCACGATTTCGTTTAAAATTGCCCTAGCAAATAGTTTAAGATAAACTTTTCGGCCGTCAGTCAACTACGACTGCAGGGATTCGTCCGAATCAGATCAGCGCTGGAAGCTAAAGAAACGTTTATGAGGGGTAGTGTTTCTAGCAGTGCATAATAACGACCGCACAGAATGCAGAATATCCTCCAAAACAACTTCCAAGCGCGATGGAGGCAGCTCAAGCTTTTTCAATCCTAACTGCACTGCTTTCCACAGAGTGCCAACAGGTTTCTCGGCCTGCCCATTTCAGGCGATTGGTGAATACTACTGGAACTTGATGCAATGCTCCTCTGAGGCAGGTGCTTCTTGATATCCCCAGACACAAAGGCTGGCCCATTGGCGGAATGAACAAATCCTGCTGTTCCACACAAGACAAAGAGTTTATCGAGACAGCGTATGATTGTTTCCGCTGTCATATAATTACACGGGAAGGCAAAAAGGAATCGGGAGTATTCATCAATGCAATCAACAGGTGACTGTTACCACTTGTGGACGCAAATGGTCCTTTGAAGTCCAAGCAAATACGTTCCATGGGTCTAACAGCTTTGATCAAAGTTATTGAAACACAGCAGAAATAACGCTGTTTCACTTCCGCACATGTTTCACAGTTCGACACAACTGTCCACAGATTGGTGGTCGAAAAGGGCACGTTTTTCGTTCGTACAAAGTGCAGCAAACTGGCGACCGAAAAGTTTATCTTAAACGATTTGCTAGGGCGAGTAAGAACGAAATCTTGGTTGAGGAGGTTTAACTTGTTAATGTGAATCATATGTTTGCTCAAGTACGCTGTCTCGGCTGTCGTGAAGTCAGTGTTAATTTGTGCGATTTGGCGCCTTGACCCGGCGATGTCGCCTTACGGCCAACACAAGGGCAACGTTCACCACCTGAGTCGCTAATGTAAACGGGGAAAATGCGGACAGTGATTCTGTTTCCCGCGTAAATCTTGATGTGTGTGGTACTAACGATCCACAGAGCGACTCACCTGTAAGTGAAAGTGATTTGTCGCTTACTGAGCCCGAGTTCATTCCACGACGTTCGGCTAGAAGTAACAAGGGAGTACCACAGTTGCGTCATGTGCCTTCATGAATATTATGCATTGTGCCGTACTTGCTGTCGTGTATTGCTATGCTTTATGCCCCGTCGTAGTTAGTGCATTTTTTATCACTTGCAGTTGCGTTTCTTTTAGACGAGGAGAAATTCGATGATTTGTGCTGACGAGTTGCCGCGCTTACAAGGAGGCATTGCATATGGCGTTTTGGTTGATGCGCACGCTTTCCTAGTTGCGCTGGACAAGTCCTTTGAAATAGCCACATTCTGTTATGTGCTTGACAGCGATTGGTGTCACGCAGTTTCTGCAGTTTCGTTGAGCTGTGACTAGTCGACTTTCGAGATGCTTTAAGTGAATAGAACTACATTCAGAACTCATAGACTTTCATGACGTTTAAACGATTTCGAAAGTCGACGAGTCACAGCTCAACGAAACTGCATTCCGCCAAAACTGCAGATATTGCATGGCACCAAGTCGCTGCCAAGAACACAAAGGAATGAGACTATTTCAAGGGGCGGGGCGAGCGCAACCAGGAAAGCACGCGCATCAAGCAAACGCCACAAGCAGTGCCTCCGTGTAAGCTTGTCAACTCATCAGCACAAATCACCGCAGTTCTCACCCTCTGATAGAAACGTGACTGCAAGTGAAAAATACGGTAATTACGCAGGTGGAATAAAGCATAACAATACACAACAGCAAGTACGGCTCAATACATAATATTCATGAAGGCACATGACGCAACTGGGTACTCCCTTGTTACTTCAAGCCGAACGTCGTGGAATGAACTCGGGCTCAGTAAGCGACAAATCACTTTCATTTACAGGTGAGTCGCTCTGTGGATCGTTAGTACCACACACATCAAGATTTACGCGGGAAACAGAAACATTGTCCGCATTTTCCCCATTTAGATTTAGCGATTCAGATGGTGAACGTTGCCCCTGTATTGACCGTAAGGCGTTTGGACAAGGCGCCAAATCACGCAAATTAACACTGACTTCACGAATTAAAAAGTTTGATGTTACTACCAGACGGTGATCGCCAAGAAATTGGAAAATGCACAATAAGAAATTATAAAAGCAAATGTCTCTATGTTAACTGAAGAAAGATGAAAGTGTTGCAGGCCCAGCTGACGTTTACAGAGACTTCGTCTTCTATTTTCTTGCACAGTAAACGAAATGGCTAGCCCGAACAGCCAATTGCTATTCATGCACACATTGCCGTAACAGACTTCCTTTCAATACTTAAAATAACGTCACGACTCCCGGATCGTGCAAACCCCACCAGTCTAATTGAACTCATTGCAGCTGTAAATTTCTACAAGCACAGCGTTGGGTTTGTTACCATCGTTTCTTGATTTTCACTTGACATGCGTGCGCCTGCACTTAACAAGCACTGGCTGAAGTTGCTCTTCTACGAATTTTGCAAACGTTTGAACTATCTGAGTTATGTGAGACTTCTAGTAAATCTTTGGCTTGGATAATCTCGCTCAGCATAAACCTGCTGTTTGAAGTGAGCAAAATTGATAAAACCAATCTACTTCTATTGAATGTCAATCAAAGCTGCCAACACATCTGCAATCAGCGAGCCCAACTGCAAATATCTTCAAACCGCCAAGGAGTTATATAAAATTTTTTAAAAACATGATGTATGCTGCTAAGACCATGGAACTTAACCATCAATCAAAAAGCAAAACGAATTGACAGAATCGGGTTTTTGTCCAGAGCAGACAGTATCAACCTGTTTTTTTTGTTTTTTTTAAAGCGGCAGAGAACAAGGGGTTAAAAATAGTCGGAAGAGAAAATTGTGCATTAGATTGGTTTTCGTCAATTCCATGTGGTTCTCCTACCTGTTTCTCTTGAAAACCCTTTCCCCGCTGGAAGCGATTTTCGATCATCTGAGTGCCTTTTTACGCACAGTTGCAAGGCAATTATAAATTTTAAACTGCTCTTTCTCGTGAAAAGACAACTGACATTTCCTTTGTTAACTCTAATATTGCAAAATAAAGCGATGTTCCCTCTCAAGTGCACGCGCAACTGCACAGTACCACCAGAGAATTTGCGTTGTTAAATCGCATTCTCGCGTACTTGCAACATTCCACATTTCAAAAATATCATGAACATTTTTTGGTCAGAATCAAAATGCTTCTGAACATATCGTACAGCCTTTTCAAAACCTATTTGGATCAAGTCTCTACTTTGTTCGCATTTTGATTAGATTTCATACTTTTTGTAATAATTTGCAAAGCTTGCAATTCATTTAGAAATCTCCTAAATTAGCCTTAAAATATTCATGCTCACTAAAACAAACATTTGCTCAGTGTAAATTTTTCTTGGAGGGAACACTGATAGAAAGCTTTTGGCAACTTCGAATATTTTAACAAAAATCTTACTTGGGCAAAAGTTCCAATAATGGATTTCTTTGCCCAAGCATAAAAAGACTGTTCAGTTTACTTTCAAATTGACATTTTCATACAGCTGATTTCAACTTGAAAATATTGACACCTGAAGGAATGCGACATGGTCTGACTCTGAAAATAATTAATTCACTTGGTCTAATCTCAGGAAGAACTGCGGCAATTACATCTAAATTTGAGCAAAAAAAATAACATATAACATTGATCATGTGAAGAAGGTATCGCTTGAGCTTTAGTAAACACATAATTGTATCAAATGTCATACTAAATACTAATAAACAATTGCAGCATTCATCTTATAGAGGAAAAACGACAAAAACTTAGAAGAGAGAAAAACACTTGACAATATGGTTTTGCAGAAACGAAACAAAGTTTTAATGTTTATGGTGCTGCAAAGGTTTCCAGTAATAAGACAATATTCTGAAAATTATTCATCGACGGTTTTCTGTTTGTGTGCCTGGAACATAAAATCCACCTGCCGCAGTATTTAAACTAAAAAGTTGTACGTCGGCGTTTCACTAGTTCATTTTGTTGTAAGGTCAAAATATGGAGGTTTTATCCCATTGGCTACGATTACGTTATGAAGACCAAAGAAAACAATGATTTTACATTTAGATTGGTAACTTTGCGTCATGATAAAATGTGAAGTTTGAACTGACCTAGGCAAATGAAGTTATAATCAACAAAATATAATCTACGATTATCACAACTGCGAAGCGTTTAAAGAAAAATTTGCTCTGGACTAATAGTTAAAACACTGAGGAAAGTTTGACAATGCAGAAGTCAGAGATTTTCAAAGTATTTATTTCTGCTGGAGCAACCTCCCTGAACTGGTTTGAATTGACTGAGAACATAGGTAAGCTATCCGAATGAGTAGCAGTGCAATGACACAAAAAATCAACTCGGTTGAATGTTTTTCTGGTTGCGCGTCTTGACAAAAATGCCATTTTCCCTCAATGTCTCCGCAATAGGGTTGCCTTTCAAAGAGGAAACAATTTGCCCTATATATCCACGGACAACGAATGATGGAGACGTTGAGCAACACAGAAGGCCCGACATTTCAGATTCTGAAATATTTAATTTACTAGATTCTAACCACCTTTTATGATTACTTTTGAAGAATCTGGTGCTGACCTTATGCTGTCACGTAGAAGCAAATGCAAAGTTTTCCAAGGTGCGCGTTGGATCTGATTGTTGTTGCAATGTATCCTGCAAACTTCACAAGGCAATCCATAATCACACAAATCTTGTGATTTCAAAAACATGAACTTGTCCAAGCTTAGCATTTGCAATCGCATTTGACGTTCAAACATCGGACCTTGGCGATAAGGTATTGCATGAAAAGATTAAATGTGGAATGGTCACGATGTTGCTGATGAAAAAATGCCAAATGCAGCCCAAAAGAGATATCTGAGATGGGTTATGTAATTCATTCGAATGTGTTGCGGACATTGAAACGCCGTTATGACTTTCGATCTGTTGTGAGTAAAGGAAAGTGATTGTCCTATTGTTGGAAGTAGTTTGTTAACTAAAAAATGATACTGCGGAGTCATTGGGGTTATTCATAAAAGAATTTGCCTTGGACCCTTATCTCTTCTTCATTCATTCAGCGCCGTATAGTTTCAATTTGCATTACCATCAAGCTTTACACGTGTCAGGACTAGCTTCATTCTTCGTTATTCAAACCTGCACCTGCATATTTTGTGAAAGCATAAAACTTTGAGATAGTAGATTAAAATGAGAGCTCGAAATTCTTCCAGGTAGTCGGTACCATGACCTTGACTTTACATCTTTCATTTAGTTATGATCCGGTTGCATCTTTGTTTTGTTTCGACTCAAAAGGTTTTTTGAACGTCAACCACATGGTTTGTGGGATATAGAACCGAATTCCCTTAGTGTCAAGCTGTAAAATCGTCAGCCTCATTCATACCTCAGTCGTACACATATTCCCGATTGCCATTCGACAATCGTCAATTTTTCTGATCGTGACCTGCAGCAGTATCACGGTGGCGTAACAATTCTACTTTTTACAGGACATACAAATTTTTGAAAGCTTTACAGCAGTTTATCCGGTTATTGAACGACACACATTTGTACAGCATTTATTACAAAAGTATAGCAGACCCATGGCGCGAAGGATAAGCGGAGCCGTGTACCGGTAGGCCACTCGTGACGCCCGAAACAGAGAAATAACCGTGATACAATGATATTCCACAATTTTGTAAATGAAAATGCAAGAACGAAATACATATCTAAGAGTTTCTTTTATGACGTTGGTAGAAAGATGATGCTTTAACCGTCATTATAAAAATGTATAGTCTATTCAAACAACAGGGTTGCAATCTATGTCAATCATGGGTTGCCTGTAAAAAGCCTGACGAATCTCAAATAACTCAAAAACGTATTTAGTAAGCAGTAGTAGTGTTTTATCGCTATTTAAACAACACAAAGTAAAGGCAATTTAAATCAATTTTGGCATCAAATGATTCACATTTCGAAACCAATCACCACATCATACTACACTTTGCACGGGGCATGTGGATGTAACAATCCATGTACGCAACAAGGAAATGCTCGGCGATTTACTTTCAGGTTATTGTCTTATTAGTTGTAAAATCTTTTACTACAAACTTGGAAATTTTCATTCTTTTCTAAAATTACAGCGAGCAGCGCTTCGGGTCAAGTACTCCAAAACCATTGATTAATCGCGCGCTTTTCAAGTAATGTTATTGCTTTCATTTTTTAAACCAGTGATTGACAATTGGCTTCAATCGCAAAATTGTGGAAAAATGTTTGAAAAACCTAAAATTAAACACAAGATTAAACGCAAAAAGAGATAAATTATCGGAAACCTATTACCTATTACCACACAAAACTTTTGAACATTTCCACACCTTATACTGTTTAAATTTTGCAAGAAATCAATTGCTTGCAACTTTCATTGTTCATACAGTGGGGGTAGAAAGTTTCCTGTACATGAGTTGTGTATTAGCCAAATATCACAGGGTTGTTTTGCATTTGAACTCAGTAACGCGGTGGTTAGAAAGCGTGAAGTAAGGAAATGCCCTAATCCAGGGGTGGCCAACCTTTTGCACACCATGCGCCAATTTTTCCAAACGTGTGTAGAGATGCTCCATACCGTCGGATATTTCTTGTAAACGTTACTTCACATCACTAGTTATTTACCAGGTGATATAATCAAATACAAATAAAATTTACTTTGTGGCAAACTAGATAATAAACTTCAAATTTCCTTACTTTTTAACGAGACTTATCAAACATTTCACCAGTTTTTCAATGTTTGGAGTTAAATTTGTCACTGAGAGTAGCAGGAAATTCATCAATTTTGAATTAGTCAGGCGCGACCTCGTTTTTCTTTTAAGCAATTTCCTGCACGAAAATGATTATTTGCATTTGTATGTCGTTTCAAAACGACATACATATAACTCAGTCTTGTCGCCACGGGGTCTTTGGTGGGCTTAGCCCCCCAAACAAAGCTCCAAGCCCCGCAAATTGAACTATGAAAGATTATAAATCCGTGGAGTTTTTATCAAATTTTCAATGTCAAGCCCCCCTGCACTAACGTAAAGCCCCGCTATTGAACACTTTTTGGCAACGTTTCTGAACTTTGAGCGGATTTTCTTAGTTCTAGGAAATTTTCACAAGGTAAGAATCGCCAGAAATTAAATCACGTTGTAAGTACCAGGGACTGAAGAAAGCGCATCAAATTTATTTTTCAATAGTAAATTTGTTTTGAAGTCAAGAAGTTCCATTTATTTGTTTCTTGGCATTTTCATTATCTCTCTTTCACTCGCTAAGAATGGGTTTATAAGTGCCAAAATGCAGTCTTCTTCTTTAACAAAATTATAAAAGCGATTTTCAAATGAGTCGTGCAATAATTTGATCTTTACAGTGCATTTTCTCAAATTTCCAATATCAGCAGCTCATTTAATCTGCTCCTTTAAACAAGGAGACCAGGTGATATCAGCATTTTCTAACTGCGAAATGAAGAGTTTTAATTTCATCTTGAAAGTTTGTTTCAAGTTGATGACAGGCATCTAATAAGGAATTTGTACGTAACAAAAAATCAATGAAAATATTGGAAAGGCTTACTATCTTACTTTACTAAAATAACAGATATACAACGCGCCACTCAAATCATCCAATGCGCCAAATGTGGCGCATGCACCACAACTTGGCCATCCCTGCCCTCGCGGATACCAGACGAAAGCGACAACAGCATTTATGCTCGCACTTTACTGCGAGGTGAAAACTCAATGCATTTCCCTGTGACCACATCATTTACATACTTTTTCTCCTTTGTACCAAATACGCTGAATGCTGCAGTTGTGTTTAGCATTTCGTATGACATTTGACCGACATGATCATTTATAAAAACTTCAACGATATATTCTTTATGTGATAAATGTAACATATTGTTTATCTGTTCAACATCGGATGCAATTGCTACAGCTTTTCCTCAGATTTGACGACGTAAATTAATGCTTTTCAGGCTCAGGCCACACAGCAAATCTTGAGGTGCCAAAGTGAGAGTTTAAGTTTAAGGCAGGAGTTTTTAATGCCTTCACCCTGAAAGAAAACCGGATTCTCTTACTTTTGCTTCGTCCAAGAAATCCATTTGTAGATATTTTCCCAGGAAACGTTTTTGATAAAAATATTCTGTTGCCCATAAGCTTTCTATTGCATTAGAGCAACGGTGCACTACCTGCTGACTTCGGTAATCAAATGTGCGGTCGTCCACATAAAATTTAAAATATAAGATTTGCCGGCCATGTCGGCGTATATTGAAGCAAAATAAACTCAAGGCAAGAAAATCAGACGATACGATGCGTAATAATCTGGAAAAATCTGGAAATGTTTCACATTTTATTATACTTTTAGGCACAAGTAAATGACATATACCGGGTAAAACCTATTCTTTAATTGAACGCATCTCATAAATATAACTCGAATTCATTGGCGGCCGTACTTCATATAAATAAAAGTAATGTGGCCGGCAATAGCAAAAGGTTGTACAACCCTGCATTAGAGTTACCAAAACGAACCTACAGATGCCTCGAGAAAGAGCAGTTTTAAACAAATTATCATTGCATTGCAGCTGCACGTGGATGGATTCTTATATAATCGAAATTCGCTTCGAGTGGTGAAAGTAGTTTTAGGAGAAATTGGAGGCGAACAATATCGAATTGACGCAAATGAAACCGATGTGCAATTTCCTATTACGATGAAACGTGCGTGCATTGCCTGAAATATATACAATTTTGCTGCAAATTTGTCCACGAGAAAGTTCTGATTGAAAAGTCATGACTCACTAACTTCAAGTATGATGACAATAAAATTATTTGTAACATTTGAAGTCACAGACATTCGCGAGAAGCAAGATCAGAGGAACATCAAAGATGTTGAAGCTCCCGTTTCTGATTCTCATCCTTCTGTCTGTTGTTCTGCACTGTTGGCACAGCGACGCTTGGCTTATCGCTCGACGACGACGCAGACGCAGAGCCCGGACTCCCGTCAGTTGTGCGGTAAGTTAAAGCTATAGTGGACACACTAGTGCTTTAATGTTTTGTGCATTCTTACTGCGTAATTCCCAGTAGTATTCCTTTCGTGATTCATCGCGGTGTACTTGTTTGCGAAGAGTCCGACCGTCGACACGATAGCCTGCAAACCTACGTGACCGCAGTCGGTCGCCGAATGACTGCGAGGGACGCCGAAAAGTTTCAACAATGTCACAAGTACTTTCGCCAATAGGCCTACAGTACATTTGCTCCCGAAAGACCTCAGGTTCGAACATGGAGGCGCCAAACTTGCTTCTTGCCCCGTCGCCATCTAACCTCGTTACCCCCTGGTTCTGGTGCAGTGTTTCTCAACCGTTTTCGGTTCGTGACCCCTTTTGGAAACAACCTGCGACCCTTCCTGCTCTTTTACCATTTATTCGATATTATACCATTATCATTACCACAAAATGCATTTCCAGCAAAATGCAAGGAACTACCACAACATTATAACCACAAAAATGCATTTCATAACATCTAATTTCAAACGGCAATTGAATTCAACAAACAATGTCAAAGCGATGGTTGACTTTGCAACCGTATGGCGAACTTCGAAATTCGTGGTTGAGTGTTTGACAGTGGTAATCTCATATCATCCTCGACTTTCGATTTCGTGCCTTAGTTTTGATGTGAAATAGAGTTGAAATCCACTCTCACAGAGATGTGTTGTGGCAAACGGAAGCAATATTCGAAAAGCCAGATTAGGCAGTTGTGGGAATGATTAATGCACAGCTCACCAGAATCGAAGAAGGTGGTATTTCCTAAAAAATGTTACGTACTGATGAATCATTCCGAAGATCACAAAATTGGTCCCGTAACTCAGCGATAATATTGGGTATTACCAGAGAGGTACAAAAAGAATTTTGTGTAAGTGCAGCTTCTTCCCGTTGAGCTCAGGGAAATATCGCTGGAACTCAATTTGAATGGATTGGAGATGGTCTATTATCGTTATAGATATTTTCAAACCCCCATCTCGTTTTTCAGTTTATGCAACAACACTTGACAATTTCTCAAACATAGCAACGTTTCCTTGTATTGCTTTACGACCCTGTTTTGCAAATTCGAATAAAATGCTTGCAGATTCGTCGCGAAGCTTGATGGTGTTTCTACCATTTTCTTGTAGCTTTTAATTTGAGTTATTCACTATTTCAAAAATTTCTGCCAAATAAGCAAGACTTTTCAACCAAATTTTGTGACTATTGTTAGACATGAACTCGTTTGTTTTCAGTTCTGAGAATAACTTTATTCTGTCCTTCAGCCTCAAAGACGTGGCGAAGAAAGTTTCCTTTCAACAGCCAACGTACAGACTTGTGGAATAGAAAAACTTCGTCTGTCGAAAACAATCTTTGCAGAGTTCTTAAGGTTTCCAGATTTCAGGTGTTAAGGTTTCCAGATTTCATGTAATTGATAATATTTTTATCGTGGAATCCAGCACGTTTTTTCAGAGGACTAGGAAAAGTTCTGCTAGCATGTGCACATAATTGAATGACTCATTCATACATGTGCACATGTATGAATGACACAAAAAAAAAACATTTACAAGACGGGAACTCCTCGTTATTGTCTCCTGAATGAATGTATCTCACGAAAACAAGCAACTGAGCACATGAAGAAACATCTGTTGAATTATTCACTTGAAAAGACAACACTGGTGATGCTTTCATTCATCACCTGGTCTTTCACATCTTCCAACATACTTGAAACGCGCCTCTGAAATTTATCGCTGGAAAGAGATATTCGTCTCATTTTTTCCTCACTAGCTTCTCCAAAAAGCAGTTTTACTGTTTACAACAAACAGGGTTCCACAAGCGTTTCTCCAATCGTGTGAGTTTTTTTACTTGGCAGTTTCAAGTGCGATTTCATATGAAGCCTGTGTTGTTGGTGAAAACTTCCGACAAGATGTCTCTGACGTTTCAAACTTGCTCCATGGCGTTGGAAGAATTCTAAACCTTTTTTGGCGTGAAATGCCATATCATCTTCGAAGGTCTAATAGACAAAGCACTGAGAGTTTTTATAACACTGCAATATTTTTCTTCCTGTATGTTGACTGCAAATACACAACAATAAATTGCTGGTAGGCGATTTTAGACAATAACAGGTTTGAAACTAGATTAAATTCTTTGTGCCGTGTTGGGAGATTTTGTCTCTAAATGCTGCATGAGCTTAAAAGGTTTCACAAACTCAGCACCGAGAACAGTGTTGCACAAAACACACTATGGCTTCACTACGCCACATGCTCTTCAACATACTCGCGTTTCTTGTCCATATTAAGAATAGAAATGAAAGTATCATGATACTATTACAGGTAGAATGTGTTTCTACCTGACTGCTGACCGTAATTTCACAATAATAGGCTGCTGGTATCAAAGACTTCAATTGTTTTAGAACAAGAATGGCCAAATGCGTCAGTTGACACAAGCAATATGCAGCTTGTGGTTTACATCAACTCGGATTTCGACAATAGACGTGCTGGATTGTGGTTGATAAAACTACTAGATTGGATTGTGAGATTTGAAGTGTCTGCGCTTCAGGTTGCGACTTCGGATGCATATTGCCGATGATACTATGCAACATATTGCGCTATTTGATTTGGTAACTCGGATGCTATACATTGCACCCCTATCAATTACGGTATACCCAACAAATAAGCTGCTTCGAGAAGCAAATTTATTGCGATGATTTACAATTTGAACTTAAGTGTTAAGAAAACAACATAAGTTAAACATATCGTTACAATGAAATCTTTGAGCGACTTAAAAAGATCCTCGCGACCCACGTTGAGAAACGTTGCTCTGGTAGAAGTAGAAGCAAATCTCGGTTCAAGTTAGCCTCAGCACTAACATTTTCTGTGATAAGTTGGAGGAAATTTCAGATTTGTAGATTGTTCTTTAATGCTTCCGCGGGGCACTAACACGCTGTGGCGGGGCACATATGCCCC
>Ga0210059_1008117_pt1 | contig 16613 bp, 13 predicted proteins | sample Ectturendosymbi2_FD_188042 | JGI IMG/M metagenome (GOLD analysis project Ga0210059, IMG submission 188042) | Ecteinascidia turbinata endosymbiont from Florida, USA - Sample 2 (SPAdes) (version 2) | ecosystem: Host-associated > Tunicates > Ascidians > Unclassified | place: Key West, Florida...
AGCTGAAGCCAATGCCATCAACCCTAGCTGTTAATGGCAGGGCCACACACCCAATTAACACATAACAATGATTTATTACACTGTAGCATGAGCATAAACACGAGCATGAACTCTTATGACCAACGGTAAACAAACACAAACAAACATGACTCCCCTTAATATTCCCAAATTATTCTAAGTACAAAATTATAAAAAATTTGGCCAGGACTTTGTCCCTATTTTTAATATTTACAGAAAATTTCTACAAGTTCAAAATGAGAAATATTATGACAGAACTCTGTTTATGAATAATGATTTGCAACGACAAATTATGACAAAGTATTAATGAAACAAACCAAGAATCAAAGTACTTACAGTTTTGCAGGCCAGAGACTGACTGTCAATTCAGAATACATTGCTTACTAGAAGCTGTTTGCTATTTAACTTTTTAGTTCTACAAGACCCTCAGTGGCTATTGTACGTCCACTTCAAATCAAGTTCGAACTACTACTGAACATCACAATGCCCAAAACCTTGGGTATTTAAGCAAAACCTTCTTGGTTTGTTTCATTATGGTCACAATGTGACCAAAAGGTAACAATATGACCAAAAGGTAACAATATGACCAAAAGGTAACAATGTGACCAAAAGGTAACAATGTGACCAAAAGGTAACAATGTGACCAAAAGGTAACAATGTGACCAAAAGGTAACAATGTGACCAAAATGTTCTGGTTCACTGACTTTGTTATTAGTTTATGATTTATGACATGACAAAGGCATGTTTTGTTGTCATTTTTTTTTATATTTCCAGGAATTCATTAATGAGTTCCCTTTCTTCTTCAGTCAAGACTACTTCCCAGCAGTTTCGCTCTGTTTGCCTCATCGAAATTCTTGGTATATCCCATGATATGTCATCAGCTTGTTCTTCTTCTGATTGTGATCTTTCTTCATCATGCACATCAGCTTGTTCTTCTTCTGGTTGTGATCTTTCTTCCAATATTAACTCATCAGCTTGTTCTTGAGCTTGCTGTGTTCTTTCTCTGACGCTTAAATCATATCCTCTTTCAACATTTACCGTATTGGCTCGATAAACACTGTTTTCGATTATAGACACATCCAGAGAATCATACTTAGTTTCTTCTGGCCAATCATATGCAATTCCTCCTGGTCCAGTTACTCTCACTATTTTCCCCACTCTTAAACGCCTTTGGCATCTTCGTACGACTGTCTGATATATTGCTCCATCCACTTTTATTCTTAGTATCATAGAATGCAATATTGGCAATTTATGTATAGCCCAGTTTGCCAATGCACTGAATATTTCTTCATCATTTAGTTGTCTTAATGGCTTATTGTCATTGACTATTCCCAATGCGAAGAAAGCTTGTCTGAAACTCATTCGTCTTTCATTACATTCGTGCAATCTTCTTAGATACTCCATTTTTGTTGTTACTTGCATACTCTGTGCTTTGAGACCAGGTCGTTGCTTTGGGTTGCAGTTAATTGCTTTATATTACTTCCTGTTGTGTGAGTCTTGACAAGTCTTGCAGTGGCTACCTTCTGAGTCCGTTTTGCTTCACTGGTTTTCCCAATTTATAATTATTTTGCCTTTGCCATGTCATTATGAAGGTTAGTTACGCTAAATACACTGGTTAGTATTGTTAGTTAATTATCATAAACATAACTAAATGCATTTTCGTCAATTTGTTCATTGTCCATTTGCACATGATATCCAAGACTATGTTCACTGTGTTCATCCGAATCGCAGTTACTTTCTTCTTCTTCTTGCATTGCTGAACCTGTGTTGCAGTCAAACCTGACTGTAACACCACTCCCCCCTTTGGTCTTTTCTTCATCTTCTTTCTTCTGTTCTTCCATTTCTTGTTCTGTAGCCTTTGGGTGATGGTAATTTTTTGTTAGCCATTTCATTAAGTCAACGGTTCGTTTATTTACTATGCCTTGTTGTTCTAGGAAATGTTCCACCACCTGGTTAGTGAGTTTATCTGTCATTTCATTCAACCTTTCGTCACCCGTAATTAATTTCATCATGGGTCCTTCCAGCATTCTTGCTGCTATATTTTGTAATTTGCTTCGCAGTAATTGACCTTGTGATGCTGGTAATTGATCCATTGATGGAGGTAACTCAGGATTGTCAATTTTTGCTTTTTCATAGAGTGTTTTCATGATCCTTCGCATTTGGTTATCGTACATTACCAATTTTCCTGTCGCTTGCACTTGTTTTTCCATTTTTGCGTTCAAATAATCCCAACGATTTATTTTTCCTGTGTTTATCAATGCCGTTCTTATTTGAAAGAAAGCTCTGTATTTCCTGCAGTTCATGCAGTTACAGCATATTCCGTTGCAATAATGGCATTTGGTTTCCTTCCCTTCGTGCTTTAGGTCAGGTTTTATGCAGACTGGGGTAGTGCATAACTGATCTTTTCCCAGATTGTTAACATCCAATATTTCTGCATATCCATCATCATTGTGTTCGCTCATCGTTTCCAACGTCATTCCTGATTCTTCATAGAACTTTCTCCCAATTCTGTTCCATTCATTTGGGGTTACAGGTGCCGGAAGATAATGAGGACATATCACAAAGCTTGATGGTATCAAACTGGTGTTGCTGTCTTCACGCCATTGAGTGTTCCAATGAATTATTCTTGCTATTATTGCAAAGTCTTCGTTGAAATGTCCTCCCGTCAATTTTATCGGATAAGGCGAATTTATAGCATTTTGCTTGAGAGTTTCACGGTAGATCTTTATTAATGTTTCCATCTTTTCTTGGGTTAGATTTCCCAACTGTTCAATTTTTCCCATGCCTATTCGATGGAAGTCTTGCATGGCTGCTTTGGTATGTTCAAATTTTTCTCGTATTTCTTCACCAGTTGCCCTCTGATACTCATATCTAGCATTTCTTGCTTCTCGCATCTTTCTTTCAATGTAGCCCCCAAGGACTACTATGGCGATACAAATGAATGCTATGGCAACTGTGGTTAACATGACGTTTATCTCAGGATAAGGGGTTACATGGATCCTATTTACACTTCTTTTTGTTCGGTTTTTGTCGTAGCTGGTCTTTCTCCAACTCTTCGTGTTGTTTTCCCAAATTCGTTGTGCTTCTTCAGACTTTACTGGTGATGTTTTGACTTGCCAATGCTCCTGCAACATTAACAGGAGTTAAGTTACCAATTGTAGTAGCTAATTTTAGTGCTTTGTTGGCATCAGGCGTTTTCCCTGTTTTATAATATCTCATAGCACAACTTCCGAAAACCAATACAAGTATTATTCCAATTATGGTTCCTACTATTATTATTATCATTTTTATGGGTCCACTAAAGAAACCCGAAACCGTGTCTTCCGTATGTTCTATGACGTCGGCACCTTTATCCACTACATTGTTAAAAACTCCTGCCACATCATCTACAACTTTGCCTCCGAATCCCAATACTTGTCCTAGCACTTGTCTGACCCCATTTCCCCAACTTAAATTATTGAAATCCAAGGTTACAGGATCCCAATGAAAAGTAAAATTTATTGATTCAAAACTGGGTAATGTTGCATTCACTATTTCTTCTACGTCCAATTGGAAGGGTAGGGTCTGCTGTGCCCTGATTTCTGCTTCTTGTAATTCTTGTCGTAATATTGGAGCATTACTTACAATTGTTTCTACTTCCTCTAATGCTTCTGTATCTTCATATCGTGCGTGAAAATGGCTTAAGTTTTTTCCATACCAATATAGTTCTTGGCATTCTATTAATCCCTTATGTAAGGTGTTTCTATAGATAGTATTATTTTTTAATTCTTTTATGGTTTCTAAATGCGCCATTAATTGTATTATTCTTCTGTGCAAATGATGATTTATTATAGCTGCTTGTGCACTGGCTTTTCCTGCAGCCAGCGCTAATCGCCTATTTTCAATAGTAGCTCTAGCTAGATTTATTTGTCCCTCTATTAACTGCCTATCTATTGCTAATTGTTCTCGTTCAAACTCACTCTCTCTATGGGCCAATGACGTCGTGAATTGAGCCAATACCGTTACTTCATGTTGTAATTGTAACTGTCCTCTATGTATTCCATCCAACTGTCCCTCTATTCTATTGAACCCCTCATTCATTTTTTGTGTCAAAGCCCCTAATTTCTGATTCATTAGCGCCTGGTACTTATCTAACTTAGCACTGAATGCTGCTTCTTCTATGCCAAAAAACATAGCAGAAAATAGTAATGAGAGAAAGAATCTTTTCGTTCTATGACGTCCTGTTGCATTTAGTGTATAATTGGTATGCATAAAACATGGTTGTCCATATGCTAGCACAGACTGATTATTATGTATATCTGGGATCACCATCCTTCTCTTTAGTACTACCTCCAGAGGCCCAGTGGCTTCTCTACACCATGCCAGCTGTGTTTGTTTGTTGCACTGGCTTTCTTCCTTATAAATTTGTTCACATTTTTCCGGATACCTGTGTTGTAATATCCGAAGTGCTCTATATCTTTCGGCTGGTAACCATGCCCTTTCACTTAGTTGAATTTTCCTTTGTTGATCATAATATAAATCTCTTTCACACATTAGCTCCCTTTCTTGTTTGACTATAACAGTATACCTATGTTCCCAGTGTATGGGTGTTAACATTGTCTTGTGGAATCTTGTATACGTTTCTTCACTATGCATAATAGCCCATATTTTTGTAGGTAACTCCCGACTTGGTCCATGACGAAATATGGCTTTAATGAACCAATTTTCTAATCCTGGACTACGATATGTCCAATCAACCGTTTGATTCATTTTTCTCAATAAATACCTATGATCATGACTTAAATTGTAGGGTTCAAAACCTCCTAAAGGTAAAATCCATGTGAACCCTTCTCGACTTACATTTGTTGTTAATGAATATTCTTGTAAGTCGCATACCCTTTTCGTTCGAGGCGTTCCTACTTCATATTCTATTCCCCAATTTTGTTCCTCGCTTATCTGGCAGGGTTCAGATCTATTTAGCCTTTTCCAGGATTCCGGTATGCCTTCGCCGTCCTGGGCTAATACTTCCCATTCGACCCATTGATATTTCTCATACATTGAGTTTATCACGTAGTCAATCATTTTTAAAGCCGTTATGGCATCTTCTTTTCGTACTAACAATGCTCCGTTAGGTGCGAATGCTTTGCTTAAATCTTCTCCCATGACACGTAGTGCTACTGGCCTTCTTATTCTTTGAGTTACTTTCTGACCCCTTATTCGTGTCGTGAGTCCTAGATAGGCCATTGATGCTTGCGCTCCAGGACTGGCAAAATTGTTATAAAAGGGTCTTTGTTCGTATAATATCACCGGGTTATTGGGTCCTTCCTCTGTTAAATTTAAAAATTTTGCTTTTACATCTTCCCAAGTTTTTCCATGCAGCCATTTCATTACTGTTTTATCAAAAAACACATAATAATCACGATCCCTTATACTTATTTCAGTGCTTTCCACCGCTTGATATTTTTTATTTCGCAATTCACTACTTTCTATTCGTTGCCTTCCCCAGTGTGTGTGCCACCTAGCGTCATAATATTGTGGGCACCAGCATGCTCTATCATATGCTTCTGCCGTGGGATAATATCGTCCACCATGATGATAGGTTTCAGTATATGTTCTCCCCCTTACTGCAACCTTTCCAAAGTCGTCTAATTCATGTATATTTTTTAATGCCTCATCATCACATCCCCATGGATCTAATTCTGCTAATGATTTTCGAATGGTTTGCGGACTCGTGATGGAGCGTACCTGATATCCTCTTTGTTCCAGGATTCTTGGCATGCTTCTTGGATCACGAGTATGATACATGTTGTTAGGAAAGGGCGAGCCCTTTGTCCATGTTATTAACATCAGCACAATTATTATCAGTTTCATTTTTCCCTTATTTTCCTGTTAACATAAAGGATCACTTAATTACGATGACAGTACGCTTTAAATACCATGACAGTACGGTACGTCATGCATTGAAATTTAACGGGCGTACTTAATTGGATACATAGGTTCAGGAGTTACATAACTAGTAGGCTTTGCTAGCCATGGTTCGTTCAAATACAAAGATCCCAGCAGCATACCAGCAGGTAACACAATTCCTTTTTGCCGTTGTTTTCGATATCTTATATGCAAGTAATTTTCCTCCAACTTTATATCTCTAGGCGAGAACACAGGTCGTAATTTTGGATTTAACGATAAATTCATGCACAACGGGTATTCTCCTGCAAAAAGTCGTGCTGCTGGGTACACATACCATTCATCACTACGAGCATGCATTTGGCGTATAGGTATATACATTTTTAAACATCCCTTATTTTTTTGCCAAATACATTTCTGATCATAATAAGTTTCACACAATAATATTCCTCGTCCATGTAGGACCAGTTCGAACTGAGATACATATTTTTGTTTTTCATTTATTTGCTTGGCTGGGATAACCAATGGTTCAATGTTTTGTGGTTCCGACAAAGATGTCTTGTCCACAATCATTTCTCGTGTCTCATTTTCTTGCTTTGCTTCTTTTTCTTCAATTAAAGTCTGTTCTTCTTGATATTCATTAATGCTGTCTTCTTCTTTAATCTCAGTTTTATTTACGTCCATTATTCTCACCTCCTAATGCTGCAACACAAATAGCATTTCATTTATTGTTGCATTATCATCCAGTCTCCTTCTACCAACCCAGCATTGCGATTATAGTTAGCGCCTGCACCCCATCTTCTTTGATGTTTCTCTTTTCTTTTCCAGTTTGGAGTGTATATGTATCGGTTTTCTACCCCTTTGGGCAACTGAAGAGCTCGTGTATTTATATCCACGTTTCGTGTTTGCCACTGGTAACGGCGCATCAAATGCTTTCGCTTGGCATTCATCTTTTGTTTCTTAGGCTGTGAAGGCTCACTGTTCCCACGCGTTCGTTGTTCTATTAACCATTCTGCTATTAACCGCATTTTTTCCTTGTCGCTTTGCTTCTGCAGGTAAGTCGATTGCTTGTTCCATTCTTGTCTTTCATAGCTAACAATATGGGGTTGGAACCATATTTTCTGGAAGAATTGATCTGCCGCTGGGCTGCCTACGTGATTTCTACATACTTCTTGTTTATGTCCAGCAAAAATGGCTCTTATATCTTCTTCATCTATGATAGCATGCATATATGGACATGCAGGCGAGGTTAGCAGATGTGTAATCATGGGACATTGATCCTTTTTCATGTGTCGTACCTCAATTCCACAACAGAAACACCGCACCATGCGGCTTGTAAGATGTAACTCTACATACCATCCCGCTTCTGCTAATTCCTCTCTTTCTTTACTGGTGGCCGCATTTGACAAGACATCCTGATACTCTTCCCATGTTTCTTTTCGCTTTTCTTTGCTCCAGTTTTCCTTGCTGTACATATGAAAGGTGCTTGCCCTCAATTTTTCCAGCCTATCTTTTACTACTGGATGGTCGAGATCGGGCCACTCTATCATTTCCATGCCTGTCGTTGTGTCTGGTTCCATTCCCAGAAAAGCTGGGCATATGGGATTCAACCATGCATGCACATGTGTCATGGTGCAGTGATCGGGTATATCCAATGCTATACCTCCACATCTCATACACATTAGTTTGTCCTGAAGTCCTATAAACCCATCCTGTCTTAACTCGCTAATTGGTCTGGTAAAGTTCATGATTTGCTTGGTTCTGAATAGTGACAAGGTTTTATCCTCATCATCCCAAACGGATGTTACCAATTCAAAGAACTTGCTGGGTGCAAGATCGGCCATTACTATACTGTCCATTATGGCCTTCCCAGTCTGTTCGAATTGTAAATTGTCTATCAGCCGAAATATCAACTTCTTACACTCTTCATCTTCATAATCACTTGCTACCTTTGCGCTCTTCTCTTGAACTTCCGCGGGCAGAGTTACCACGTTTAATGCCATTTTCCTATTCTAACCCTAAATTTCCTGAAACACAAATTAGCGTTTATGTACATTTTTTACAGTTTTGTATGCACATTTTTCAACAAACATTCATTATTCACTCATAAATTTTCATTTTCCTTAAATCAGATTTTTAACGTCTTTCCATTTCGTTACCACAGTTTTACAAAGAATGTTATCGTCAATATGGTGTGCAATACAGTAAGCAATATCTGTATAAACATCTGTGTAACCAGATAATGATAATAAGTCCAATCTCGACCGCATTCCAAAGGTCGGCCAGTATGGTTAGTTCCATAAAAGGTATTGATCAGACTGGCATAAAAATTTTCAGATGGTGACCCCTCAGCAGTTGCTCCGTATATCACAGGTCCCGCCAGAATTACAAATAACAATATCAGGCTAGTTATCATTTTTTACCTATAGTTTTTCCTGAATTGTTCAAACTAATACATGATTATCTCAACCAAACACATGACTGTTACACAACCCATTTCCGGAATCCGACACATAAATTTAACTATGAACTATCACTCCATGAACACAACTTTAATAATAACATGACAACAGAACTATTACGATGAAATGATTACAATAATGAAACAACAATTGGTGACATAGACTGTACACAATCCTCGTACTCATTGGTAATAAAGCATATCATTCTGCCGATTAGTTCGCACGGTTCGGCCTGACCGAGTCTGCAATTGTTTTTCAGTTTCTGGTATATATACATCAGGACACACTGGGGCTTTTCGTTCCCAGCGAACGTCAGCCCATAATTCCTTTAAAGTTCTTGTGTCTTGTTTTTCTGGCTTTGGTTCTTCCAAGAACAAGGATGCTCTTGGTTCTCCACTTCCTCTTGAACTCTGCACAAAATTATTACACTTGTTTGTACCGTTTTTCATTATCAAATATCGTACCGTTATAAACTTTATGGCCATTTTTAGTTAATAATCGAGAAAAGTTAAGACTTAACCCCGTCCAGCAGCGTCTCAGTCTTATGATATTACGAGTAGCTAATTCGTGCCATCCTTTTCCCCATTATTTTCTGTTGCTTTTCCTATTCTCCCTATATACCTGTCTCCCATGGTCTATCTTTTGTTTCTTTTGATAATTTTATCTTATTTCCTAGCTAGTCTCGTGATTTCCCCAAGGCATTTCTCATCTTGACATCACCCAGTCCTAGGGACTTGTATTCACCCTAGCGTCTTTTTATTTCAAGCGTATTTCCCACTAGTTCTCGTCGTATTATTTATATGTTTTCATCAATCCTTTTCAACCTTATTTACCTAAAATTCAAGATCTAGTGGTCTCCTGCTTCTCCTGTGTCCATTCTTGAATCTTGCTCTTTCCCAATTCCGAGCATAACCCATTTGCCTTTGATACACCGGCGCAGCGTGTTTACTCCATTCCTGTTCTAAATAACTCTTCCAATTTGCCGGATTTCTTTCCATTAGTTCTTCCACTTTTACATAGTTGATATCACGTCTTATAACGCTTATTATCATATTCTGAATTTTGGTGTCTGTTTCAATGTCTTCCCATTGAAAATCATGTTCCCAGAGCGCTTCTTCTATTGCGTCCACTGGGGATATGTTTGCCCCAATGGTGTTTTCTTTGGTGAACGTGCTTAACCGCTCCTGCTGTTTTTCACGTAATTTTCCATATTTATTATGTACCCAGTCCCAAAATTCAGTTAGCTCACTCGCATGTTCCCCGTATTTTCCAATTTTGGATAATAATACCGCAGCTTTTATTCCTATGTCTTTCTTCCCGATTTCCATTGCACGACTGAAGATCAGTCGTAGCTTATCACTGTCTTTAACTCCCGGGTGTTCTTCGAACACCTGTTTAGTCATTTGACCCCATCTTATTTCTCGCATTGTGCCAATATGAGGTAACACTTTTTCCAAGGCTAACAGTTCTAAAGCTCTGGTTTCTGATGTTTGCCATATGGTGTCATCTATCTCACCACTCCCGTTTCCACACTTCGTCAGGCCCATGCCTGTTCGTCCTTGTACTGCGACTTTTTGTGTTGACATTATTTTTCTTTAATACAGTTTACGTTTTCTAGTTACAACAACACTTAATTTCACTTTTAATATCTGCAAAACACTAATTGTGGGGGGTTAACGTATTTGTATTATATTAGAAGCGCGAAAAAAATACACCACGTGCAGCTTGATTTTATCAAGCTATACTCCCCCTTTTAGTTGACCATTACTCCCCCTTTTGTTGAGGGTTAGCATAGTTACGTGCTTTTACCACACTTGCTTTTGTTAACAAAGGCTTAACCTTTGGCTTGGCTGGCAACAATAATTGATAGGAAACTTTGCGGAGTTGCGAACCCATTTGTAGTGTCATTTCCCGAGGTCCTTTTGCAATTCTGGGATAAGGTCCATGAAGTAAAGGAGCAAGCTTATGTTTCTGTTGTATTGTCTTTACATAAGCCCATGTTGCTTCTTCCCAATTGCTTCCACTCATACTTATTGGTCCAGCAGGGATTATTTGTGGTGGCTTTAGCGGTTGTGCTTCGTCAAAAATGGGCATACCTGGCGTTTTTACCTGTATCCCGAATGCCCTCATGCTGGGAGAAGTATTCGTTTCTAGGTTGAAATATGAGTTGACTGCCAATACCGCAAAAGGTAAGTATACAGGCCATTTGTCAATGTGTTCTTGTGCCCGTAATATAGTTAGCAAAGTGCGATATGCCCTTTAAACTTTCCCATTGCATTGAGGATTATAAGGCAAAGTTGCCCTGTGTTCGATTCCTAAAATTTCCATGCACCTTTCCCATAGCCGTGACTTGAACGGGGTCCCATTATCGCTTACCAGGACCCTTGGTATCCCGAAATGGCTTATGAAGTGATTAAAGAATCCCAATACTGATTGTTCAGAGTTAGCATGAGTGACAGGTACCGCCAACAATAATCCTGTGAACCTGTCAATAATCGTTAATAACTCGGTAACATTTGGCAAGATTACGTTACTTCCTATGTGGAGATGATCCACGTGAACTACGGAAAATGGATCGTTTGGCGCTTCGAACGGTGCAGGTGCTAGTTTTGCTCTCCGGAATGCTTTTACTCGTTGACACACATCACAGTTGTCGAGCATCTTTTTTACCTTTTGGCGCAACCTGGGCCATACTATTAACCGTTTTAACCGCTGATATGTCTGCTTCCAACTAAAATGTCCCCAATCATGATCTATTTTTATTAACGTATTCACTATGCTCTCATCTGGGATCCATAGCCTCGGTCGATTGAAATCATGCTTTATTAGCCACACCTCATTTCTAGGATCCCAATAAGCCTGATCTGGTTTATGCTTGATTAACTGGGTTTGTTATTTTCGTATGTTTCCTAACCAGTCCTTTGTCAGATACTTAGAGAACTTGCTTATTGGTTGCAGAAATCCCTTTTCATTAGCCTCCTTCGCGTTTTCTTCTAACTCTGCCACGTTTGCTTCCACCTGGTCGATTGGTCTCAACTTTATCCTGCTCAGGTAATCTGCTATTTCATTATCAACCCCGTCTATGTGCTGGATGTCAAGGTCAAATTCCGAAAGGTATAACAACCTAAGCTTTCGAAATCGCAATTTACAATTTTTGGAACCCAGAATATTGACCAATGGTTTATGATCAACGTAGACCGTGCAATGATTCCCTTCAAGAAGATAATGGAAATGTTTAACACTTCCTTCCAGAGCCAAAAGCTCTTTATCTATAGCTCCATATGCTTGTTGAGCCTCATTTAATGACTTGCTGTAGAATCCCAAAGGTCGTACCTCTTTTTTGTCTGAGAGTTGATAGAGTATGCCCCCTATTGCAAAGTCTGACCCGTCCGTGGCTAGATATAAGGGTTTCTTTCCATCATAGGTGTTTAATGCCACTGCGTTCATGACCATGTCTCTTACTTTCACAAAATCCTGTATCAATGGCTTAGTCCAGTTTACATTAGTCCTGTTACTCATTTTTCGTGGAACTCCTGAGCCAACTTGATTTAGCCGCCTTTGATATTCTGCTATTCCTGGTAAAAATGGTCTAGTGAAGTTAACAATTCCCAAGAACTTTCGCATGTCTCGTACAGTTTGTGGTAGGGGTAATCGTCGTATAGCGTCTATATGCTTATAAGCACAGTGCACCTTTCTTTCGCTAATCCATCTGCCCAAAAATTTCATACTGTCTTTTCCTAATTCACACTTTTTGAGGTTAGTTGTTAGATGGAATCGCGCCATGTAGTAGAGAAGGTAGTAAATAGCTCTCTTGTGTTCTTCTACGTCATTATTTACCAGTAGTATGTCGTCTATGTATACCAAGAAATTGTCAGGGACTTCCTCAAGGCCTCTATTCTTCCTGTCTTGGTTATACCAATGATTTGCAAGTCCCACAACGAAGCTACTGGCCATGGAAAAAACACCGGGGCTGTTTATCCAACCCATTGGCAATTTTCTGAATGTGCACCCCCTGGCTGGGTTGTAATGCCTAATATGGGCCTAGATTCTTCATCTACGTCCACGTGGTAGAAACCCTTTGTTAAATCTAACTTAGACATAACTCCCCCTCTGCAAGCGTGATTGGGTAACTGATCAGTTCGCGGCAAATTGGCATCTTTAGCTAGTGTCAGGTTATTTAATGTGCGAAAGTCTACCACCATTCTTTGAGCTGCATTTGGGTCTGCCCTTGCTACCATGAAAGCTGAACTCCGGCAAGTTCTCTCCCCTTTTTCTATTATGCCCTTTTCTTCTGCATCTTTCAGGAAGCGTGTCATTTCTGAAGTAGATTTTTCCGACAATTGATACACAAGTGCGAAGAACAATGAAGCGCCATCATGTAATTCTACCTTACACTTATAAGGGAGCCTAGAATCTTCTTGCAGGTTTTGTTTCTCAGCCTGCAGCCGTGGAAATAAGTTCCACACCTTAGCAAACCATTCCTGGTCCATTACATCCTTTTGTTTGGGTTCCTCAGGGCATTTTGGAGTGGGTAAGGTTTCCAAGTAAGCCTGTGCTTCCTCCTCTGTTAAGACCTCCCCGTTTCGTTCCGGAATAGCTTGTGCCACATTAACCTCACTTTGGAACTTCCTTGCCTTGTCATGCGCCTTTTGTTTTTGCCCTAGTTCTTCCAAAAGTGGTATGAAATGTTTTAAGATATCAACTACTCCAATTAGATTGTAGTTCATGCTTCGCGCTGGCATGACAATAAACTTTAATTCTAAGCTGGTGTTTTTATAGGGGACCTCAACAATAGTCTCGCCTATAGACTGTAGTTTATCTTTCTTACTTTCAAAGTTGGCAACCGGGACCCTCTTAGTAGTGTCCATCTTTGCGAGTTCCTGTGGGGTTAATACTGACGCATCTATCATGTTACCATTTGCCCCTGTATCGAGCAAAAATGTCCTATCCCGTTTGTCATCTTGGATGAACACATAACTGCTTTTTAGTTTTGGTTTTTCGGAGACTTGAAGGTAATTAGCCTCTGCATTCAAGTCTTCTATCTTTGTTCTAAAAAATCAACCGATGGCATTTCCATTGGCTGAAGTCTGGGTGCTGAATCAGCTAATTGTGCCATGGCCTGTTCATACGCTAATGGTGGCCTTAACGTTTCAGATTTCCATCTTTCGCTAGCATTGAGCCCTTGTACAAAGTTAGCTTCTGCATGATCGGCTGCGATAGCAGGTTGATCATCGGCGGGTGGCGGCGGTGGCTCAGCCCAAGAGGCTTTAGGTCGCCCTTCTTGAATTATTTCTTGCCTAATTCGTTCTGCTTCACTTTCCCATGTTGGCCTACCGTTGTCTCGCATTTGATTAGGACCTGATTCTCTGCCATTTCTCCTGTATCCCCTATACTGCGGATTTTGATTTTGATATCCCCCCTGTTGTCCTGGGGGTCCGGTATTCCAATTGTTGTTATAACCATATCCCCTATTTTGGTTCCAATTATTTCTATTCTGATTATAACCTCCTCTTCCATTCCAGCCTCCTCGTCCTGCATTCCAACCTCTTCTTCCCGAGTAACCATTGCCTGGCCCACGGTTATTTCTTTGGGGACAGTTACGTTTCATATGACCTTCTTGATGACACCAATAGCACCTTAACGAAGGCCGTTGATCCTGCATGTTTTGCATTTGCATGGGCTGTTGCTGGTTGCTTACAGGGGCGTTCTGATTTTGAGCGGCTTGCACCGACCCGCGCACTTCTGACCCCTGACCAGGTTTCTCACTTTTATTAATTTCTTGGGCTTGCAATGCCGAAACAACCATGTCCAGTTTTTTATCAAAGTTTCGCAGGTCTATTTTGTTTGTTTTTATTTTTGGTAGATGTGCCTGTGCTACTGCTGCACTGGGCATTTCAACATTGCAAGCCATCTCTTCTTCCTCACTATCACTGTCATCTTCCCCCTCATGCATGTATATTTCGACTGTATTCATAGCAGCCCTGTCCTTTACCTTTTCCCAAATTTCAGTCATGGCTTTTCTCCATTCCTTAGGATCCCTTTTAGTTATTTGCAAATGCAAGGATATGTCCATTTTAGAGGCCATTACCGCTTCTAATTCTTCTCTCAGCGCCGGGGTTCTTAAGACCTCATCCCATGTTAACTGTGATGTGGTCATTATTCCTGTGAGTACAACTGCAGGGTTTATTTGCCAAGTCCATTGCATATCCTTAAGTTTTTGTGCGAAGCTTGCCCGTTTCTGCCGGGATGATAACCTATATCTACTTTGTATCCATTGTAACAGGTTTATTAACACTTCTCTACCCTTTTCTGGATTATTTGCTGCTTGTACCAACAACATGGTGGCTTGTGCCGCTACTTCGGGATGACTGCTTAATTGGGGCATTAATGCTTGTAGGAGCATGGTTTCTTCCCCCTCTTTCCCCCGTCTTACTGCCTGTTCGGTGAGAACTGCCCATGCTATTTCGTTGCCAGGAATTAATGGTATTACCACCCTCCTTATATCCCTTATTTGTAGTGGATGTTGGGTGCCTGTATGCAACATGCTAATTGCTGGTGTGCCCGTTGCGGTTTCTTCTTCCTTTTTCGTCTTGGGAGTGCTTTGTTGTATTTGTTTAGGAATAGTCACTCCTCCAAAGGTGAGACTTCCTTCATCATCTCCTCTCCTTAAGTTGGGATATATTGCCTCATGTCTTTGTTCGGATGATGAAACTTGAGTATGTTGCTGTCTATCCTGTACGGTGATTTGTTGTTTTCCATTCTTGTATCCGGTGACAATCTCCACACTTGGCGTGCTTGCCCTACTGCCATATTCCTGGCTTCGGCCCGACATGTCAGGACCGCATAAACCTTCGTTCTGTCTTCTTTCTCGTTCTTCTTTTTCATATTCCAAACGCATCTGTTGATATTCAGTTTCTGCCTTTCCTGCTTCGTTCCACGCTTCCTGTGCCCTCCTGCATGCTTCCTCCATTACTCTTTGTGCTGCAGGTGAGTCGTTGATCCCTTCACTTACCCTTTCTCCGGCTCTTTTTGCTAGAAGGTCGCGAGTTTCCGCCCTGCGTGTACGTCTTGTCCATTCCGTCTGGGCTGCGTCTAATTCTGCATGTGTCACATTTGCTTCTGCTTCACCTTCTGGGTCTTCATATGATGGTGGTGGCTCGTTCTTTTCTTCTTCTTTTTCCATTGGTGGTGCACTGGCTTTTTCACTTTCTCCGGACGCCTCATTTGTTTGCTTTGAAGGGAACAGTGTTGCTGTTATTTCCCGTGCTATTCCCCCTAAAGGTCCAGTTTTTCCTTTTTTCTATGCTTTTACCAATGCTTGCGACCCCTTCTTTAAGCTTTTATGTTTTTGTTTCAGGTTATATACCTCCGTGGCTAACGCAACCTGGTTAGTTTTGGCCGCTAACTTATGTCTATGCACCGTGTCCACCAGTTGTACTACCGTTCCCACACTATCCTGTGCATCCATGGCGAGATCTTGTAGCGCATCTTCTGAGATTTTGTCAACTTTTTCAGTCATTTTTCGTTTTCTTACTTTCCTTACTTTTACTTATTTTCCTATAACACATTATTATTGTTTCACCCTTTTCCTATGGGGTGCCTTCTTTTTCTCCTTCAACTGGCACCACCTCTGGAGCACCTGATGGCACCGGCTTGTCGGCCAATTGCTGTATATAATCGTCATCTTTCGCATAATCTATTTCAGGAGGCATTGTCCAAATTACGTACGCGTATATTTCAGGTTTTAAAGCCGGTTCTGTTACTCTTGGTGGTGGCAGTTGAAGTGGATTATGTAAAAACAACTTGGCTTTTTCATAGAACGTATCCCCGAGCAAAAGACCCTTTTGATACGTTAAATAAGCCGCCAGTACTGAATGCATTAACTCATCCGTGAAGTATGCCCGGAACCGTTCGCTCACAGTATCTCGTTCCGGCAGTTCCAGTACGTCAGTGCTTTGAGTCTTAGCTACTTTCTTGTGAACTGGTTCCACCTGTTTCATCAGTTTATGGAATTTCCCACTATTTTCCATATACCATATTGCTGCTACCCACAAGTTGGGATCGTTTACCCTTATATTCATGGTCTGCATATTCTTCTTTATCTCTTCTACGGCCTCAATCCACAGCCCCTCTAATGCCGGACTATACAAGGACATATACTTGTGTTCTACCATTGCAACTAGCCGTTTTACATCCACTAATCCTTGTGTCAATTGTTTTGAGACATAGCTTAGCTCTCGTATAGTGGTT
>Ga0210059_1008118_pt1 | contig 16611 bp, 9 predicted proteins | sample Ectturendosymbi2_FD_188042 | JGI IMG/M metagenome (GOLD analysis project Ga0210059, IMG submission 188042) | Ecteinascidia turbinata endosymbiont from Florida, USA - Sample 2 (SPAdes) (version 2) | ecosystem: Host-associated > Tunicates > Ascidians > Unclassified | place: Key West, Florida...
ATGAACTGCTGTGTCGTAGCGTTGAGTTTATTTTCCTCCGATAGCCTAACTTGGAGCGCTGATAGTTTACATTCAGTGCAATGACACATGAAATAAGGGGAGTGCGTGTAGAAAAATATGCATTATTATGTCAACAAACTTCGCCAAAACGTTGGTTTGTAAACATGGACATGACGTCAAATTGTGACGTCACAAACACCGCACACCAAATACAAATGACCACCATATGACCCTGAACCAAAACCACCCCCATGAAAATTTTCTGCGTACGCCACTGTGTGAAACGTTTGGCTAATGGCATCTGCATGATTTCGCCGTCCACGCACTCGGGCAACACGTGGCCGACATTATATCAATCTTAACTCTTTACTTATGAGCTGATTTGACGCCTGGCGACGAACGTAAGGAAGTGCTGCTTTTTTTACATTAAAGCGGTGCAAGACGAAAACTTGCCAAACACCTAACAGTATAAGGTGGATTGAAAATTGCTCAGAACTTTGAATAAAGTCGTCTTAATGAGAAGAATTCCAATGCTGTTATTTTTGGAGCTGCTCTACTCACTGCGATACTACAGCAAGATTGAAGGAAATGGTTTCCTGAATAAAATAAAGCTCTAGTTTAGGAAGTTGAACTTTTCAACAAGTTTTGTGCTGTTTCATGCATTGCAGGAAAGCATCGCTGCCCATTGAAAAAGTCTCTCGATGAATTGACTTGTAATTATACTGTACTGGTAAAGAATTAAAAAATGAAATTACAAGTGGCGTTGTATTTTGTGTCGATACTATCAGTGTGTGGATGCTCTTAAGCCACCACACCTGTTTTATACTGCTGAGGAAAAAGTAGTTGGGTCTCTTAAGAAGCAGGAGTTCCTGCTCGAAGTGGATTTGTCCTTGACATTACAACTAAACTTGACGTTACTTGAAAAGTTAGAACTCAAGAAACTCAGTACACTCTCTTTCGACAATATATCCGCGCTTGCTGTTTGTTTCATTGTTAGCTTCGCGCTTCGGCGGGGACTCCAACAAACAGAGGTCGTCCGGGGTCGATGTTTGTTTTGCTCGGACAAGGTGAGCAATAATTGTTGGTGAGATCGCAAGCATGTGGTGAATCCAGTGCCTCCTAGAGAAATTTTACCAGGGGTACGACGACCGATACCGGGCCCCCTAGCTTCTGGGGACCTTGTCGAAACTTGTATAGTTTGTTGGTATAGTAATCAGAATGTAGATGAAACAGTTACCATTCTAAGATTTACAAATATATAATGGTAACCAGGCCCGTATCCACGGGGGAAGTGCCACCCCAAGGTTTTTTGTGTCCCCCATATTTTGTGCCCTGAGAAGTTTGTTTTAACCATATAATAAAAACAAAAATCTTGATCCCCTAAAATGTATTTTTCCCCCCAAACCTTAAAACCTGGCTACGGGCCTGGTGGCAACTGGTCCATACTATTTGCATAAGATGTAAGGACTGATGATGCGTAGTGTTACGTGAAATCGATTTCCTATTAAAAATTTTTGATTGATTCCTTGCTTTTTTCACTTGTGGAGTGAAGTTACTTGAATACAGATATGTACAAGCTTGACTCATCGCAAAAAGATGAAACCAGAGCCCAGTCCGCTGATTCCTCGAAAGTCTACAGAAAACCTAGAGCTTTTATTTGGCCTACACGTGTAACACATTGCAAATTATTAGCTTCGTATATTTCAATATGCTCTTACTCAGAAAAATATCTTTCTAGTATAGTAACAATCACGTATTTTTACTGTACGTATCATGTTATCAAAAAAATTCTCGAAATACGTTTGGTTTGGCTCAGTATAGGAAGTAAAAAAAGTTTCTCGTCGAGATTTTTGAAAGAGAAGAAAGCAAGTAAGGGATTCCTGTATTTTAATATGTGCATCATTTGAAATTTTTTAACGGTCTCTTGTCTTATTCACGCGTCAGACGTTTCTCGCATGCGCAGTTGCATTTCGATTCTTAAACTCAAACTAAATCCTGCTAAGTTCAATCGGAAATAGTGTGCGAACAGTTTACAATTTCAGAAATTGGTACAAATGTCACGATCGTGCCTTCTTCTCAGCAAATGTTTTGATGATATCATCATATTCTACTTCTTGTGCAAGTTTGAATTCAATATTCAATCTGGCAAGATACACCACACGGGACTGATCGCTGGTTGCACTCAAATAATTTTTGATTAGGTTAAGCTTACTCAATGATCACTCTGAAGGTGCCAAGGTGGCTGGAATTGTGAGCAAAATTTTTAAGCAAATACATACATTTGGGAAACGTTATTGAAGCTTGAAGTCGTACATTTTATTTAGCAGGTCTTGTGGAAGCAATTTCCCTTTTCCAAAATTAGCTGAAAGAAGAGCAAATGCCGCATCTCAGTAACAAAATTTTCGTCGTCCATATCTTTGGTCCCGTCGCCACGGGGGGATTTGGTGGGCTTAGCCCCCCCAAACGAAGTGCCAAGCACTCTCAAATTAAAATATGTAACACTATAAATCAGTGGAGTTTTTACCAATTTTTCAATGTCAAGCCCCCCTACACAAACGCAAAGCCCCCCTATTGAAGACTTTCTGGCGACGATTCTGCATATCTTTACAATATTGTGTGGCTAGGATTCTCGCTTTTTGGTCAGCTACTGCAGCAGAGTGATCCTTGTAATTCCATATTACATCAAATCTTTCTTTTTTTAATGCGTTTCACAGCATTACAGCCCAATGATTAGCCCACCAATAACATTATCAGTAATAGCATAGAATATAAAACATCTGTAAAATGCTTCTTGAAAGCTTTCCTTCCACTTTCCAACTGATACATTCCTTCGTAGATCTAAACTTCCTCCAGAAGAGAGCTTAATCTCAATGCAAAGCTTAGGTTACTTCATTCCACACAGCTTGCCAATTGTTTCGCAATTCAGTTTAAATCCTTTAGAAGTTTTTGAATGTTAGTAACTTCTGTATCCAATGTTGCTTGCCTGGGTTGAATATCTTTCATGGAGATGTCTATTCTGCTTAGAATTTTGAACCACACAGCTGACATAAATACACAAAAAATGACATCAAATAAGATAATGCGCCATTTGCATCATGCATGGATTTCTGCAGCTTCATTGTCAACAGCTCTTCAATAGCAGTTTTTACACCAGGCAAACGAGTACAGTAGTAGAAAACTTTTGACCTGTATAAAAGATATTTTAAAGTTTGAAAATATGTAAAATGAATCATGTCAGTTTATTTTTAAAATCATATTTGGTTCTATTTTTAACACATATCATGGCCCTCCGATTTTTTGCTGCACCACCACAGATTTTGGGATTTTTTGGTACTGTTCTTGGGACTTCTGGAATTGCATTTGTGAGAGCCCTGAATACAAGTTACAATGGCAGTGCTCAATAGTTACAATTACTTGAAACAAGGTTGCATATGTTTGTGCAATTACTATGAAAATGTGTGAACTGTTAATAAGCGTGCTTTGCAAAACGGTAGCGTACTTAACTTCATACTGCGAACTGTTGTGTATCACACAGTCTGACAATTTGGCAAGGAACTGCGTTTTTCTAGAATGTGACAGGCCTCTGTACGATGCATCTCCTGGCAGTGAAATGCGGCGCTGGTTCTTGCTGAACACCCGAGCGTCTGTGAGAAGCGACACTTCTCACACGCGGCTAATTACAGTTCTACCGCGTGGAAACTATCGACGATACGCTATCTAATTAATTTTAATTTAATTCAATTTACTTGTTTGTGAGCAGACACGAAGTCCATAGTATGAACACACACACTCTGCAGAACGCAGGTTGATAAAAACAGACAATACAGAACGTAGTACAAGGCATTGAAGTCGGCGGAATCACAGGGTTACAGACACTTTTTGCAACTGCATTGAAGACAGAACCATAGGGTTACAGACACATTCTTAACACTAAAGTTAGCTAACACGTAACACTTGTTACAAAACTACTGCGCAGTAGGGCGCCAATTCCTAAATTGGTCGAGTCTAGGTAAAATGCGGAAGCATTGTGGCATGTGGCATGACACGCCATCAATCAAATGGATACAGCAAAGTTCGTTCACTCATTCACAGAGTAAAATGCGATTATAGTGTTCAAAGAATAGGGACGAATACAAACAATTTGACTACATCAAACCATATAATCGTATGTTGTTAGATTTTCTGCATTTTTCGAGAAACAGGTGCGTGTATTTTCGTAACAGAGCCTCAAAGGTCATGCCTCATGTTACATTGAAGCCTCATGTTACATTGAACCATACATAAACTCTGCTCAACGTTATTTGACGTGTATAAGGTAATACAGAAGTGAAAAATTATTGATATGTAAAGGAAGATGAAAACAAAAACAAATAAACTAGCCAAAATCTTGGGCAAGTTTTCATTTTCATTTCGGATTTGTCAAGATTTTAGAGGGTAAAATGGTTAAAACTACCAGCGCTGCAAATAGATAAAGCGACCATAATTTTGGGTTTGATTACAGACAATCTTAGAGCGCGTACTTTCATCCTCTCGGGCCCCTTAACCTTCCGGGCCCGGGTACAATGTACCTCTCGTACCCCCTCTCATAGGCCCTGGGTGAATCCAAGAATGGATATTGGGGTAGGTGAATGAGGCGGTCGTCTCCCCCCTCCTTTCACAGAGATGCCGTGGGGCCACCCTTTGAGAGTTTCGGTTTTATTTTTGCAGTATTTTGTTAAAAAGCTGAAGAACCATTCTAAGGCCACTAATAATAAGCTCTGAAGCAAGTCATATGTTTTTATATATAACCTTAATGTGTACACAAAGAACAAATTGAAATCAAACGGCTTCAAACAATTTGCAATGTTAAATGGACTTTCACGCAGAAGCAAATTCCCACAAAATGAAAAATGTAATTCGCTTCCTGTGAAGAAATTTTCTGTATAGCATGTGTGCAAAATGTAGGGGCAATTTTTTGATATAACGCGAAAAATATAGGGGCAAGGGGCCCGTTTTTAAAACCAAATAGTGTCTTAAAAAAGGCGATGTTTTGGGGTTCCTTTTGAGAGTTTACCTCGGGCCCCTAAATGTTAATGTCCCCCTCTAGGTGAAACTGTTTAACTTAGCGCGTAGACACTTTACTTTTTCCGCAAGACTCAAATATTTCTCTGTACGCTTCACGTGACCAGCACAAGAAACTGATTCACTTGCAGTGAGGGAGGATTCGTAGTGGGGGGAAGACAGAAAACGCAAAATTTTTGCAGTCATTGAATGATGATTTGTTGATTTTCCAGATCTAGTCACAGGTTCCATATACGAAATATACAAATGTTGTGCAAAGTTTTATTTCTTTTACAGCATAAACCGCATCATGCACTGATGTTCTCATAACGTTTCTTGCGCTTCATTCGCGTTACCATGCCGACGGTGAAAACAATTGTTTTCGAATTGGACATTAATTCATTTAAAGTGTTGGAATTTGTTTTTCTAAGATTTGAATTCTGTCCTAAAAGATCATTGCTTATCAGACCGATTCCATTTCAGGCAACTGGTGTGCTTTCTCGAAATGCAATCCCTGCACAAAGTAATCGAACCTTTGATCTGATTTTCCAGTTTTCATTGGGCAACATGATTTCGAGGGTTAAACAGCTGATTCCGTAAGCTCATAAAATTGCTACGTTCTAACTTTTCCACGCCCCCAAGAAGCAACACGTCAGGATGCAATTTGTCGAGGCGTGGTTGCTGAATCGAAACATGAATCAGCAAAAGTTTATGATAAGTTTTTAGTATTACTACTAACATTTACCAAGTTTCGTCAGAGCACTGACTTGGCATTTGCTTGTATCCACAGAATTGTATGATCATGAACCAAACATATTTGCATTCAAGATTTGCTAAATCGTTCTTTCCAAGGTTTTAACAAATTTAACGTCGGAAAATGAATAAATATAGATATTTTTCAGGGTCTTTACGTGCACACCAGAAATCGGTTAAAGACTCTTTGATGCTGCGTTTAAAGTCCAGAATATGCACTAAAACTTAATAAAAAACGAAAACCTTGGACACACTTATGCTAAAATTCAGGTTTTTTTTAAGGCGTTTTAGGGACCCGATTCGGGTCCCTCAAATTTCAAATCGGGTCCCTAGAATCACAGAAAATTATCATCGGGTCCCTAAAATCAGAGAAAATCGGGTCCCTAGAGTCAGCGAAATCGGGTCCCTACAGATCCATATCGGGTACCTAACATTTTCCTTAAAAAAACCCTGAGTTAAAACCATATTGTCACAGGCTTTCCGGGGTTACTTTGAGGTAAAAATCATAATTATGTCTTGTTAACTGCATTTCTGGTGAAAGAATATTTGCATTTTGATTTGTTTGTTTTATGATATAGCAAGGATCATGTATCTCAAGCTGACAAAAACTGCATTGGTTGAAGTGCCAATTTGGCTGACTTTTGCAACAATCTTTAGTTGCACGTCAAGAAGAGCTAACCTAGTACTTCGCGCTTTCTTATAAGTAGATAACAAAAAGAAGATTTCTTTTACCAGATGCCACAAACAAAACGGGAATGAATCGAAACCGTTTTTCCGGCTTCAACATTACTGACTTTCCCCGGAAAGTCACGTTGGTACAGATTTTGAAACCGAAGCCGTATCAACCAGAAGAAGATTACATGAGCTTTGATATACTGGCACCAAATGTAACAGTTCCTGACCAGCCAACCACTTACTTCTGCAGTGTGCAAAGATTGCCTTTGTTCAAGCACGCAATTCATGGAATTGGGTTCGACGCTGTTCTTGCAAACGCAAACAGACGAATTGTGCATCACATAGAAGTAAGACAGTAAAAAAGTTCTTGATATTCAGAAACATTATCTAAACCTATTTGTTTGCAAGTACTTCGATTTTATTTTGTTTTTTTGATTTAGAATTTAAAACTGCACAATTAACATACAATTAGATTTTGTAAGACGGTATTGACGAAACGATTCTCATACTTTCAAATCCAGGCTTCAGGCAATGGCGCTGACACTTTAATACTGGCGAATATTGACCCCAAAACTGACAAAACATTTTTACAAAAGTTTAATTGCCTCAGTGTTGTCGATCACAGGAATTGTCGTTCTCTAAAATCACACGTCCATGAAAACAGAGCTCCAAGAAGCAGTGAGCTCCACACGAAGAAACCTTTACTTTTTTTGTTTGCTCAAGGTTTTCTTATGTGATCCAAAAGACGCACTTGTTCCTGACTTTTCTGGTGAATGCGAAAGTGACTCAGCACCAGAGGAGATGAAGCGTTGCAATCACGTGTTAGCTGCATGGGCGTTTGGGTCACAGGTCAGTGGTTTGTAGTGATCCCTGCTAAAAATCTTTTGCATTTGAAACCGATTCGTGGCATCACAATCTCCCTTTGGCAAATCTTTCCAGGCATTGTTTTACCCAAGAGAAGCGGGTCTGCGATTGGGATCTTCTCTTTCAACGCGGTTTGTGAGACTTGAGATTCACTACAACAATCCGGAAACATTAAGTGGCGTCATAGACCAATCTGGAATTCGCTTTTATTACGTCAACAATTTGCGCAAATATGACGTGGGCGTTTTAGAAGTGGGTATGACGTATACCCCTGACATGGCCATCCCTCCAAGGCAGTCGCAGTTTCTGTGGAAGGGGAGGTGCCCATCTTCCTGCACTAAGAAGGTTTGTATTTACCAAACGAATGCTGAAGTGTTGAATGCATCACGATAAAAACAACAACCAAAGCATATAAAAGCAACAACTGGGAATATAAATAAAAACAACAATGAAAAGGGCTTTTGTGGCAGAAAAGGGACCAAAAAGACAGTCCACCCTGTCCTCTTGCTGAAAGTGATGGTGCAATGCACAGGCATGATGCATTTCTCCTGAAGTGTAGTGCTTTCCGCATGACTGCGCTTGCAGTAGATACAATGCAAGCCTCTCTTACAGTAAATGTTCCCGCAGCAAAGCCTTCTTGTGGTACATCATGATGTTGCTAAATTTGCTGAGTACGTGGCCCGGCCAGTCTTTCCAACGGTATAATTTGTTCAGAACTACCATAAAATGAGCAAAAATGATCAAAACATCGCTCATCGGTCGTCGTGCGTGTGGCCATGGACCGCGCAGGGGCTTTGGGCAGAGAGACCCGTTCTAAAAATTCGCAACACTATCCCCCATTACTGCGATCAGTTATCCACAACTGGAATCTCCACGTTGTTCTCGCTGCACACCTGGGGAGGCGAATGAGAACAGCACAGAGTGCTCTGCTCTGGGAGGCTTGAAAGTCGTAAGTAAACGGCAATCTTGCCGTAAGCTAGTAATTCAAAACTGGAATGTCTCTTCACTCCCAGACACTGTGAAGATGTGAGATGGGTGGAAACTCTTCTACTCCAGAGTTGAACAAGTAAAGACCCCGCGTTGCGCCACTTGCCCATCTGGGGAGGCGATTGGGGACAGCGCAGAGTTTTTCTACTTTGAGAGACTTGAAAACCATGCGTAAACGGCAACCATGCCATAAGCTGGTGATTAGAAACTAAAACATCACGTCGCTCACAGGGAAAGAACACGAACTGGTCGAGAAAGCCAAACGATATTCCGCGGATGTTGTTGGCATCTCATCGACTAAGCGTCGTGTTTCTAACACTGGTGAGTTGGACGATGGGTGGAAACTCTTTTCTTCTGGCATTGAGCCAACAAAATTTTCCCAGACTGGAGTGGGTGTAACTTGGACGCCCTCAGTTGGCAGACTGTGTTGATGAAAGGTTACCACTAGGTGGAAGGGTGTGCATGTTGAGGTTAAAGCTTTTGGGCTGTTCAGTGTGTTTGATACAGGCATACGGCCCAAACTTAAGTGAACTGTTCCGGAAATTTAAAAGAAAATAATGATGCCTTGCGGAAGTTTAAAACTAACGAATCCACGATCCTTTTGAGTGACTTCAGTGCAAACGTTGAGAACGATGTTGGAATATTGAATGGTGTGATTGGTCAACATGATGATGCTGACGTTAATGATAGTGGAAGGCTCCTGTGCTGTAACAACGCACTGTGCATTATGAACACTTTCTTCCAACACAGAGATTAGCACAAATCCACTTGGTGCAGAGTTCCTATGAGTCAACCGTCATTCATTGATTTCTGCATAGTTTCTCCTGACTTATTACAATTAGTGTTGGACGTTCGTGTCAAAAGGAGTGCAAAATTTTCGACCGATCACCACCTGTTGGTCTGCAACGTACGTCTTGAAAAACCAACAGGATCTACACAAACGTGCAGGCCTAGGCAGTCCTATCGAATAAGGTGTGAGGCCCTGGTGAACAAAGATGTAAGAAAGACATTTGCAAACAGCGTATTTTCCTTGTTCCGAGAGATTCCGGAATGCACAATGGACGAAAAGGTAGAGTGTGTTAAAAGCAGCTGTAGCTTCATCTGCTGCTCGGCTATTCGGACGGAAGCGACTCGGTGTAGTGAATAATGGCAAAGACGTAACCCCGGGTTGGAACCAGGAGGTAAAAGATGCTACTCAAGAAAAGAAAGTAGCTTACAAGACAGGGCTTCAATACAAAGCCGACTCTTCTTTGGATTCGCGGTACGCCTAGAAGCGAAGGTCAGCAGCATTCACGGTTAAAATGTCCAAAATGCAATTTCAATTACTGGCAAGTTAACAAAGTGTTCTGGCAAACTATCTGGCGTCTCCGCTGCAAAAGATGAGACTGCTAGATCCACCAAAGTCCAACAATGTGTCTTACTCAGCAATGTGAAGACCATCCCTGGCAAACACAAAGAGTATTTCAATAATCTTCTGAACAAAGTCACTCTCACACACCACTGGACACACAAGAGATGCATTTGTGGATTGAAAATGCCATCGCTGCGATCGAAATCTTCCTAGCTGTCAAAACATTGAAGGCTGGTAAGGCTTTAATTGCGATGAAATCCGACCTGATATGCTCAAAGCCTTGAATCGAGGATTTCTTTTGCTGACTTGTGTGTGTCAGGTGGCCTGGTGTTCTGGAAGAGCACCGAAAGATTGGCAAACAGAGGCGATCATCCCCATACATGAAGAGGGAGACAGGAGTGAATACACCAAGTATCTGGGGCAATTTTCTCTTTAGATTCCCTGGAAAATTTATGCCAAGTGCCTTAAAAAATGCACGAAATAATTGAACCAAAGCTGGATGATAATCAGTGCGGTTTTCGTCCCAGTCGTAGCACTTACAGACAAACTTTTCACTCACCAGCTAGTTTTCGAGAAATATTGGAAATACTGTATGCCCAAGATGTCTATGCGCAGGTTTTTTCGTTCTTGAGAAAGCATGCATGTCATTCACGAGGGATGGAAGCCGCAACAAAGCGATTGACACACGGATTGGTAAAGCAAACGCACTTCTGCGTGAACTTCATTGATGTGGTCACATAACGGGAGCTTTCAAACGCCGCAAAGCTGTCAATTTTTAAATCGGTCTTTGTTCCGATCCTTACCCATGGTCATTAATCTTCTGGTTAATCATTGAAAGAGTGCTATCTCAAGTATCAGCGGCACAGATGGGATATTTGGGAAGAGTCCACGGTGTGACACTACGCGACAAAGTGCGCAGCTGTGAAGTTCGTAAAGCTCACAGCTACGTTGTTTCGGCCATGTGTCCAGAATGCCCCAGGAATGATTGATGAGGCAAATCCTGCTGGCTAAACCCGCGGGAAAGTGGTCCAAATGTCGTCCAAGGTCCATGTAAAATGACTACATCTCCGACCTTGCGTGGTCCCGTCTTTGTGTGGAGCCAGCAGAACTGTCTGAAATTGTTGTTGACCATGGGGGGTATTTCGAGTCCTCCCAGTGCTGCTGTCCCCGCGGCCCTCCCTAGAGGAAAAGCGGGCATGAAAATGATTGAATGAAACCAAAGCATTGAAGGTTACGACAGAACGTAGTAGTTTGGTTGATTTGTTTTATTGGCAACATCAAAGTAGTGAAAACTCGGCTGCCAAAACTTTTCGCGCACTTCTGTACGTAGAAAGTGACTTCAAAACTATTAATTGGAACACAAAATTGTGTCTACAATAGCTTGGAGAGGCAATTTTTTCCTGTCACGTGACCAGAAAAGTATCGCACACCGTGTAATTTCAACTTTACTTCACGAATAAGTAAAAGTTGAATGTTCACTGAGGGGGTGAATAACTGTTTGAGCCTAATTTGTGTTTTTCAATCAAGACATCCACTCTTCAACCAACGTTTTTCCTTACCTATTATTCAAATGATTGTGAAAATCAGCGAAATAATTTGTTTTATCTTGTACAATATGTTCATCGTTCACGCAGTCTCGACAGTGTTCCCGTATTCGCAATAAGCAAATCATTCTGATCATGTTTGCGATATCCTGTGTGTGATTTTCATCCATTAGGGACTTCCGCTAGAGGGAATAAAAATATTTGGAGTGGAATTGCACACTCACTTGCTTGGAAAAAAGGTTTGGATATCACACTATCGAAAAAATAAAGCTCTGCCTGAGTTGAGTCACGACGATCATTACTCAACTTGGTTTGAAGAAATCCGATATATCAATCCACCAGTTGATGTTCTTCCGGTGAGTTTAGTATTTCAGCTTAATCAGCTGTGCTGGAGTTTGGTGTGTTATTTGGAGTTCCAAAATAACTCCAATGCTTAAAAATTTATTGTAGATACATTGTGAAAATTTCTTGTCACTTGCGGATCAGCCCTTTCGAAAAATAATCCTTTTAAACGAAGTGTCTCATATTATGTCAAATGTCCGATGCGTTCTTCTGTGAATATCAAGAGAAAGCATCTCGGGCTCTTGAAAACTTTTAAACTAGTTTCACCGAATCCTTTAGCAATTCTTATTTATAACGAGAAATTGTCCGATTCAACATCTTGTCCAAAACTTTTACCCAAATTTAGCAACTCTTCAACATCACAACTTTCATTTCATATTGCAATCTATCTATTACAAACCAGGAACAGTCAACGCATTTATTGATGAAAGCAACTTTTCGTGCATCTGTCACTAAAGCTTCTGGATACACAATGTACCTATATCTATTGATTGACCATAATTATTCCGGAACAAAATATTCCTAAACAAATTCGTCAAACTTTCAAATAATGTTCACACCAATTCAATTGTATCCCCAATTCTAGCAAAGGTGGAGTTAAGAGGCCGACTGCTGCAACGCCCCTTTTCTGTGAATTCGTCTGATACCCGGCAACATTTGTTGGAAAATAAAATGAAAAAAGTCCAGCAGCATTCTTTACGTGAAAAGTAAGTTGTCACTGGTCAGATCCATTGTTTGCAATACACTTTACACGTTGCATTCTCTAAATAACACGACCTTAAATACCCCGACTTGGCAAAAAGTTACTAGGCCAAAAAATAACATGTACGGTTAGTGGCCACTCTATGTCCATCTGAACTTTACTCGTTACTAAGTACATTACCTTTAAAAATTAGACACTCATAAAGAATTACAGTGACTTCTTCTATTCCTGCAAAGTTTCTTTTTCTATATGGAGCCTGTTCTTGTTAAGGTGGAATTGCTGCGTAAATGACTTGCGTCCTAGGCAGTCCCCCACGACCACTTGCCTCACCATAAATGAGCAATATTTGTGAGAGTTGTCATAGCACCGCCGCCGGACAAAAGTTCTTCACCACTTTTCGTAGATTTCGCCACCTAAATGTGCGGTATATTTTGTAAGATGCAGATGCACAGAGACTTTCCTAAGTTTCTACACACATGTCTTCGACCGCTTTATTTCCTCCCAACATTTGAATCGAAACTGCCACGACTAATGCTCGGGCAACTGGTTGTACGTGTGCAGTGGAAATATGACAAGATGAACCAGTGTATGCCCTGTTGTCGTGAGTTGAGCATCGGTAACTGCGGACAAGGTTATTGTCTATAGACCGTGCTTCAAGTCGAAACGTGATACCAAACTTGTTACGTCTTCGTTGTGCGCTCGCACCGTGATTGAGATTTACTTAACATACGTAAAATTCAAAATTCACACCAGTAACCGTCAAACTCCGTTTACTACAAGTCGGAATAACAGCCGACACACGACAACACAATGAGTACGGTCCGGTGCGGTTTTAAATAGTTACAGAACCGCGTGCAAATGGTTAACACCACGCTCTTCAGAAAACTGGCAACAAAATTAAATCGACTCGAGACTACTTAAAGAAGCCGTTAAATTAAACTAACGTAAGGCAATCATCGCAAGCGTGGAATGTGGGATTGACCAATCAAAGCAAACGATCCTTCAGCAGGCAACGCAAGAAATTGCGATGTGACAAAACTTGACACCAGAAATGACCTTTGTCATTCATTCCGTGAAATCGGTAAAACTTTTTCGTGGTCTTCACCACCTTTGAACTCCTGAAATATTTTAACTTTTGCCACAAAAAGCTTGAGGCGAGGAAATATTCTGAGCGACAAAAAATACTCGTTGCTTCTCCCATTGCCTCTCGTATCTGTTCCAAACATCTTCAATTACAGCACACTTCAAATGCTTAAGTAACGACTTGGGAATTGAACTTTTATAGAAGAGCGTCCGGAAATAAATTTAAATATATCAAAAATTTATTTTATTGCAGGGCGATGAGTTGGTTACGAACTGTGTCTTTGATTCAAGCAAAATAAGCAATGCGACTGTAGGTGGTTTAGGTCTTCGAGAAGAGATGTGCGTTGGTTACATGCATTACTATCCTGCCTCGCAACTTGAAGTTTGCAAGAGTTCGATCGCCGCGTCATCCATCCGGGCATTCCTGACATTGGAAAGTCTGCGGTGAGTTCTGACGTTGTAAGCGTTAATGATGACACGAACTATGTCAAGGGATTTGGGATTTATTACACTGTTTTTCATTTTGATTGTCTAACTTCTTCTGATATTCTAAGAACTATGTTCTGCAGTATTTGTTTTTGTTGTTCGTTCGTGATACAGCGTCACAATAAACTTGTGTTCGTGTTCAGTGCAAGCTGTTTAACTTGAGTGGCCTGTTGAAAGCTGAACGACGATCCACTTGAAACTGATGCAGCTTTCTGCGCTACATCGACGGATAAAAGAAAAATGAAGTTTAAACTTGTACCTTGTGCTGTTGTATGCGCAGCATCGTACAAAAACGTATGCGATGTTATACTGTAGAAACACTGTAAGGATCTGAATGTTCTGAGTCATTACATTTTTTGATTTTCGCTGGAATCATGACAAACATTGTGTCAGAGCAGCTTTGAAAGTTTCCTCTTAAAGCTTCATAGATTTCTAAATCGAAGTTTCTTTTAAAAGCATCAAGTGGTCAGTTTTAGTCAGTGGTGGAGGAACCTTTATCAAAGTTGAGGGGAACAACTGCACGTCAAAAAACTATGGAAATTTGGTTTCATTAAGCGATTTACTTTAACAATGGACCCAATACTAATTGTGTTATTTAAACTTAATTAAGTACAATTCTTAATGTTAAAGTGAGGGGCCTAGGCTCATGCGGCCACCCGATTCCGCCACCCCTAGTTTTAGTTCGTAACGTTGGAGTGAGTAAACCTGTTTTACAGCAGGGAAAACTCAATACCTGTGTGCTTAATGCGAAAATTCAAACACAGCATAAGCGCACGGCATGGGGAGATGCAGGGGATGCAGTCGCGGCCCCAATGCCAGAAAATAGGCGATTATTCGGACAAAAAATTTCCAAGATTTGGGCAAATTAAAAAGCTCTATTCACATTTGAGTAAATTAGAATCATTTAGATAAATTGGAATAGCCTAAAAATAAATTTGGGAATAATAGAAAACTTCATTCAAGTTTTGGGTAAAATTAGAAACATTTGGATAAATTAGAAACAATTGGGTAACGTCCAACAGCCTCATTCAATTTTGGACAAATTAAAAAAGGTTCATTAAATTTGGGTGAAATTAGAAATATTTCGATAAATTGGAAACATTTGGTGAATTCCAATTGACCTAGTCAAATTTGGGCAAATTGCAATTAGCTTCTTTCAAATTTGAGCAAAGTGGAAGAATTTTATTCAAATTTGAGCAACTTGAAACAGCTTCATTCCAATTTGAGTAATATACAGGGCTACCATACCGTCCTTATTTCTAAGATTTGTCCTTTTTTTGCAGTGCTACATCTTACAAAATATTACTGTCCTTATTTCTAAGAAATGTCCTTATTTGTGACTTGCGTCCTTATTTTTTCTTATTTTCTGTAGCATAACAGTTTTGAATACAAGCAATATGTAGTAGACATCACTTATCTCCGAAAAATGCTGTTCTTTTTGCTACTCATGTTGTTGCGTAGCATTTGCCACCAGGTTTTAAATCAAGCACATAAATTCGATCTTCTGGTGATTATTCTTTTATTTGGCTGACGTTTCGCCCACCTATATTTATATCATCGTAAACATTTTGTGATCAAGGTTTTGTGACATCACGAAAGCACAATAGTGCGATCCTGCAACACAGAGACATAGTTCACTATCAGACATTGTTAGCACGTAAGCTATCTGCTCTGGTTAGGATTCGAGAATTCGAGAATAAGACATTGCTGAAGCAAATGGTTCCTGGAGATAAATAGGCAAACTTATGATCTGACGTTAGTCGTGCAAACAGAAACATTTGTTTTATTTTTAGGTAATAACATCAAATTTTGCTCAGCCGTCCTTAGTTTTGGTTCAAGATCGACGATAGCCCTGAATATACAACAGCTTCATTGAAAATTGAGTACAATTAGAAACATTTGGGTAAATTCCAACAGCCTCAATCAATTTGGGTAATTGAAACAGTTCCATTCAAGTTTGGATAGAATTAGAAACATCTGGGTCAATTAGACGTTCATTCATATTTGGGTATATTTAAATATTTGGGTGAATTCCAACAACCTAAACCAAGCTTAACCAAATTGAAACAGCCTTATTCAAAGATTGTGTAGTTCAAACAGCCTGATTCAAATTTAGGTACAATTGGAAACATCTGGGTAACGTAGAAGAGGTTCATTCATCTTTGGGTATATTGTAAACATTTGGGTAAATTCCAACAGCCTAAACCATATATGAGCAAAATGAAACAGCCTTATTGAAATTTGGGTAGAGTTAGAAATATTTTCAAATTAGGATCATTTAGTTTTTTAACTAACACACCATTCCAACTTACCTCAATTTTTGTAAACATCAAATTGTTGATGCTGTAGTGTTTTTGAGGTATAGTAACCAAAATTTATAGCTGTGAATGATGTGATTTAAAACTGTGAAGTTTTCATATTTCACGTTTATTTCATGCTGTGAAGTTTTCTAGGTTAAGTTTGTTGCTATAATGCTTTAAACCATCAGTAAACACAAATATCGGAAAGAAATCAATTCAATATAGAGGAGTAGAAGCGTGGCAGTCTCATTGGATGTCGAGCTACTGGGTTCCACTAGTTTTCGAACACAGGTTAAAAAATACCTTCTTGATATTGATTAACAAACTTAATCCTTATGGTCTTGATATACCCTACGTCATTGGTTCTTAACCGGGGGTGCACGTGCCCCTTGGGGGTACGAAGCACCAAAACAGGGGGTACGAAGCACCAAAACAGGGGGTACGAAGCACCAAAACAGGGGGTACGAAGCACCAAAACAGGGG
>Ga0210059_1008119_pt1 | contig 16610 bp, 11 predicted proteins | sample Ectturendosymbi2_FD_188042 | JGI IMG/M metagenome (GOLD analysis project Ga0210059, IMG submission 188042) | Ecteinascidia turbinata endosymbiont from Florida, USA - Sample 2 (SPAdes) (version 2) | ecosystem: Host-associated > Tunicates > Ascidians > Unclassified | place: Key West, Florida...
TCTCGTATATCTACAAAATGTATTTAAAAGGTATAAAAGCATGCTGCGCGCAAGCGTTTGCCACTGTTTTGGCTATCCCTAGCGAAATCAGTGAAGAAGTGTCTGAAACGCATTCCCGACCTGGTTAGAAACAGAACGGTTCTTAGACTCGGAAGTGACAATTCATGTCTCACGATAGGACTCAAATAAAAAGCTAAATGACGACCATGTTTCCAAGCCAAGCTTGTGCATTTACATGTACATTAAAGACTTATTGCTGAAGCGACAATTCAAAAACAACACGTGAATGAAAGGCATTTGCCAGGACACTACTTCCATTTTAGGTAACTTTGTTGACTATCGTAAAAAACGATCTCATAATCGCATGGTAGGTTTACACTAGGCCTTAGAGCATATTGCCCTAAATAACATTTACGCCACTTATAAAGGTAGATTTTCAATCAAGTCTTTAAAATACCGTTTCACATTTTTCGACACTGAATTGCTGATGTGAAGAACAAAACATCAATCCCACTAGACCAGGTTTTTAAAAAAAGTTGTGACACTTTTCAACAGAAGTGGAAGCAAGCGGACTGAGGCCCCCAAATTCACAATCAATACCTCCAAAGTCAAGCTCTAGTCTCCCCAAGAAGTCATTTTTCAATTCACGAAGCCCCAGAAGAAGCTCAAAGCCACCCCCAATGCTGTTGATCTGGCAGTGGATCTGCTTCTATCCAGTCAGGCCATGAAACACAGAGTAGAATCAGCTTATCACCAATTTAAAACCACGAACCTTCGCCAACACCACGGTCACCAGTAAAAAAGTTCAAGATTTCACCAGAAGATTGCTTTTTTGCTCAAATTTATATAATGCAAGCGCAATGATCTAACAACCACTAAGCTAATCATTTTTCTGTCGGTTGCAGATTTCGCTAACCATGCCAAATTTGTCTTTTCATGGCCAGCGTGAGTTGTCTACGGGTTTGCAATTGCAACAAAAGGTTCAAAACCACACAGCTGTCAGCAACTGTTGGCTGACGCGTCGCCAGGTGGGGGCAAAAGGCGCCGCCATTCCCCCAATTTTGGACTGCAAATATTCAAGTGTTGAGCAAAAATTGTTATGACCACGTAAAACCAATTATTCAATCCACTATGCTGTAGATTGCTTGTATTTTGCTAACGTTTCTGCGTTAAAGCTATAGGCGTACGAAGTGAGGGGGAAGTTCGGACAAGATTAAAAAAATTCAAGAAACTCTTCCTGATATTTTGGGCAAGTTTCTGAAACAGAACCATCGCCCTGCAAAATTCTCCTATTCGTTTTCCTCAAAGAGGCGCAAAAATTCGGGCGAATTGAAAATTTTGCCCCGCCTAAAGCCCAAGGTACCCGTATGCCTCTGGTTAGAGCTGTGTACCATGATTTGTTGAGGCGCGTCGCTGCGCGCAGTAACCAGGGGCGTAAAGACGGGGGCAAGGGGGACGATTCCCTGGTCGCCAAATCACTATGAGGGCGCCGAAAAGTCCTAACGAAATCACAAGAACTTCAGTGCAGTACATTTGCTTCCGGAAGACCTCAGGTTTGAACACCAGGGCGCCAAGCTTGCTTCTTGCCCCGGGTGCCATCTTACCTCGTTATGCCACTTGCAATAATTCAATACTCCTCTGCGTTGTCCATGATATGAAGTGAGGAGTTGCACAATTGCATAGCTACGTAATGTAGGTCATAATTCCTTGAGCTAATCGAGCACGTTTAATGCATTTTTGTCACATAGCAGCAAGTTGTTTGTTAACGTAAATGTCTGTAGCTTTTTACACGCTGCATTATGTTTCAGTCAGCAGGGGCGTAACGAAAGGGCAAGGGGGCGCAATTACCCGGGCGCCGAATCACTCTGGGGGCGCTGAAATACTACGGGGGCGCCAAAAAATCCCAACAATTCATAAGTACATTCTTCAACAGAGTACATTTGCTTCCGGAAGATCTCAGGTTCGAAAATGGGTGCGCCGAACTTGCATCTTGCCCAGGGCGCCATCTAACCTCGTTACGTCCCCGTCAATCTGGAGATCAGTTCCGTCAAGAAAACCATCCACTCACTTTTATGTTGCAAAACTATGATGCAGACAAACTGCAGTCTGACGAACTGCACTGACAATAGCCCTGAAACTGGTTTTTTGTTTTCATTTTGGAGGCTTGTAAAATCTTGAGTGAGTAGTAAATTTTCCACATTGCATTCGTATTTTTACTGCTGCCTTTCCTTTTCTTTTCAGGGTCATCAGGCATAAAAGAATAAGCTTTTCATACAGCACAGCAGCAAGTCGAGAACTGCGAACGCGACTGCGTTCGTGAAGGCTGGGCAGTTCTCACGCGGCAAAGAAAAAACAAAACAGTGGAACTATTACGAAACAATAGCATCGTTCACGCTATTCGATAAGAGGCTGGGTAAAGTCCGGCACGTAAACCCTGACGTTTAACTAAGCGAAAAACATTGTTTATTTTAGAGTATTTTTAAATCTGTTTCTGCTTCCATGGGCACCAAAAAGGTGCGCATTTATGGCAAAGGGGCGCCATTCAAGGGGGCGCCACAGAGGTTTGGGGGCAGTTGCCCCAAACTTCCCCCCCTGGATCCGCCACTGGATGAATTAGACGAATTAGAACGAAATGCCGGTAATTCTAATTCTAACCTAATTGTGAAAAGCACCTGTGCTCTAATTTCACTTCTCATCTAATTTCCGGTTTTACTGAAAATGTTACTTAGTGCAATAGGGTTATTCAACGAGTAATACACGAATACATCTCTCGCAAGGAGAGCGCAATGGAAAGATGAGAAAGCTACGCCACGATCACATCATATCGCTGAAACCAGCCACACAGTCATAGTATGCATTGTGACGACAGTAGCTAGTACGTACTACCAACGTTTGACAGTATCATCGGCTCCGACAGAACGAGTTTTCAGTCGCCTAGGCGAACTGTACAGCGCTAAACGCGACAATCCTGATGAACGATTTTTTGCCATTTTCATCATTATGCAAATGGGTTCCAATTTGTCATGAATTGAACTTGCATTAAACTTGATTTGAAATGCAACTTTACTTCTGAGCTTAGTTTTTTAGTTTTCGAATTCAGTTTACCTTATTCTAATCTAATTCAGAAAAGCTGAAAAATCATATTTGTCTAAGCCTGCCAGGAAGCACTTCTACGTTTTCCGTGAGCTCTTGAATAGCCCACAGATTTTTGAATTTATTATTAACTAGCTTTGGCCTGAAGCTTATTTAGTTCATGTAAATTTTTATAGAGAAGGCTTTAAAACGTGCATTTAATAAATCATTTAGGAATGTGATTATTAATCGTTTGGTTGCTTGAACTATATATGACATAATGAACTCACAAGATTTTGCGCAGTTTACCAGCACACTATTGAAACCATTTTTATATAACATTTAATGAAAAGCAGCTGTGCCATTCAAACCCATTGAGAATGCGCACTTGTCGCAAAGATTAGCTGAAAGAAAAACTCTGCACTGAATGACATTTAAAAATAAGGTTTGCTTAGTGACAAGATATGTCTTTCTTGCAAAACAAGGATAAAAACAAGCACATGTTCTACAAATTTAAAAACTTACCAATGAATTCAACTTCAAAACGCAGGCTGTCCAAACAGATTTCATTCGCTGTTGGTTGGTACGAAAGATTCACTTCCTCAATAAAAAACAAAGGGTCTTTTCGGGGAATTGAGCAAAAATTTACAGGAGGCTGCCCCCTTTTTTCCACGACTAGTGACGTGCACCTAAATGCGAAAAGAAATTAGCCAACAGAAAACCCGTTTGGTTGAAATATATTGTATAGTGGTCATACAGACCTACTAAAACAACCCTTGAGATTGCAACTGTATTTCATGGTGCTGACACTCGTCTTTTCACGAGTAAAGTTTCAAGACAATTTACCGTATTTCAACGATAAATAAAAATTAAATAAAAACCTTAAATTTTATGCCCTTTTTCTGTCGTCGGCAAACTGAATTAACTGAACATTTTCCGCAGTGCAGTTTGTAAAATGGCAGGCTGAAATCGTGTATTGTACGGTTCAGATGGGTCACTGAAGCTTATAACCCTAGCAGTTGGAAATCTAATGGTCCAGCACAAAGTAATGCAATACAATTGCGCAAAAGTACCGCGAAATGCAACCGTAATTTTACAATAGAGAAGAGCCACACGACTGAGCGAAGCAATGAATTTAGTGAAATGTTCCGCCATGCCAGATTATTATCAGTCCAAGGCTATTGTATTGCACCTTTGAAATTCCGTTCTTATCAAATGAACCACAGCAGGCAGTCCGCTGCTTGCTAAGAATGTCCATGTAACTGGCTGAGCTACGTTGCCTGGTAAACAAGCGAAGGTCGATAAATCCTCAGTGCGTTTCGACGGTGTCGGTGATATTTTGACATCAATTCCCTGGGCAGACGTACCTGAAACAACGAAGGTTCAGTCTCATCTTGGATAGACAAAAAATGATGAACGCTGCTGTTGTTCTGGAAATTACTCTTTTTACAATACAGTTAGCTTTTTCCAGAGGCGAAGGAAGTTGGTTGAATGAACGCCACAGGATACAGCAATTGCAAAAAAAAGTAAGCAAGCTGCGAACCGCACTTCGCAAGATGAACCAAGAGACACAATCATTTGCTTCACTGCGCCGAAGGGAAAGTAACAGGCACTTCATCAGTATTCCTGCCTCATGCAGAAGAACCATTACCCAGGAGCGTTATAGCACCACTCATATATTTCATGGTAAGAGTCTCATTGAGTAGGTTAAAGTAAGGTGGCATAGAGTGTGATGGGCACAGGCTTTTTTGAGGTTCCGCATGGGTCTTGGGTGACCGCCAAGGAATTTTGAAAGACCGTAACTTATCAGAGCATAAGCGTTTATGTTGCGGCATTTTTAATGAAATAATGCTCAAAACATAATGTACAACCGTGAAGCAGTGTCATTGTATTCTTGTAAGCAGGTTACATCACTTACGCATCATGTAGTCCACTGCCCTCTTGTTTTTGTTTGTAAAACCACTGTACATTTGATGGTTTGTTTTGCTTAGTTGTTCTACCTGTGGCCTTTTCCATTTCTGTGTAAAGTGGCCAGATAGGGTTACAATCCTTTCGATTAGATTCAGGGCTCCCTGTGGTGTTTTTTTCCATCCAGATCTGTTTTTTTCGATTTCACCTGGGTTTCTAGGTTTAGTTATGAAAAATCCCATCTGTTTTTTTGACGAAAAAATTCAGCAATAATCACTACAACGAATCGATTACAGTTATTACAGTGTTCAGTTATTACAGTGTTCGCATGCTAATATCAGATTGAAAAGACTTCGCATACCGGATGAAACAAACCATTTTCAATCGGTTTCATACCCTCATACCATTGATATCAATGGGTTATACCAGCGACCCGGTACAGTAAGCCATGCAGTTGGGTGCGATTGGCCTAAGCCGCGCGGACAACAAACAGGTACATATTGCAATTAAATTACAAACAGCTACACAAACAATTGAAAGATTTCCATTTGGGTGGATGATGTGCTACGGAAGGTTACTGTCTCAGACGCCAATTGAAGAAATTGATAAAACTGGGTTTTAAAGTGATTTTTTACATTTCTTGGTTGCTCTAAGCATGAAAATTAAAGAACGATTTCCATTATACTGTAGGAAGAGTTGCTCCCAGCTTTTAAGTGTTTCAGATCCCGTTGCAATTAAAGGTTTCACAAAATATCACAGTTCAAAAGCAAATGTGTTCCTACATTTCTCTTGTGCATGAAGTTCAGCTGGATTTTTTGGACGATGAATAGAAGCTATTCCTGTAACTTAAAGATTTCTCCTTGTCCACGAAATCTATTCCTGATTTCTGATATTCTCTGCGTAATATCAGAGACGGCTTAGATAACTCTAACTTGGAATACTATCTGACGTTATGACCAAACCAACCTAGACCTAATCTGCATCAGTAGAAAAAATATTTTCACTTGTTAATCATATTAAAACAAAAACAAGCTCGCCAAAACAGACACCGTTAAGGAAAGCTTGTCGGAAAGACAAACATTGTCTAGGATACAGGAAAACCAGTACAAATGGGTACCTTCACCTGAATTAGTAAGAAATATCATCAATGGAGTATGTCACCAACGTTATGAAAAACGGAAAACGTCTTGACCAACAGACAAGTGATCCAAATATTCAAACTGCAGAAGAAAATTTGGAAGAGCAGCTTCTGTATAACTAAATTAGTATTTTAATCACCATTTCAACTCATGTAATTACACCACTATGTCTTTTTGTAAAGTAACATTTCTCTTTTTTAAAAATAAAATTGATTTTTTCATGTACAATCTGGGTTTATGAGAAATCACTGAATGGGAGCCTTAATTAGATTCTCTTAGTTTGGTAGTTCTACTGTCTGTCGGTTTTATTTAGTTCAATTTAATACTTCATGCACTTCGCAAAGCTGATGATGCCTGCGAAGTAGGCACAATGCATACTTTGTATAACGTATAACTATAAAGCATAATTTAGAAAAGTGTACCGTGTAATTTAGAAAAATTTACCTTTTGTTACAAAAGTGTGTTTTTCTACTTCACATAAAAATGAAAGTGAGAGTTTTGCATTTCACGGAATTTCGAAAGTCCATGTAGGCAAGCATAGAAAGATGATGTAGACTAGCAAATGCGGTTGCTTGGCTGGGATTTCCATCCCTGAAGCGCTAAAGTGGCTAAACTACCACTTACACTGACGGTTAGTGAAGGAAGTTTACGCAAGTTTAGATGAAAGACCGAAAAACGTGTTAAAACAAATTAGGGTCTAGAAACTCACTATCTGGCTAGTCTAGCCTATATACAGTACTAACACACCTTAGGCTACCCTAATGGTCAGTCACTGTCTTTTGTTTGTTTTTCCTACAACACACCTCTATCAATTTTTTATTAGCGTATGGTGCGGCATAAAAGTCGAAACATGTTCAACTCGCAATCAGACTTCACCACACGCACTAAAGCACGAAGTAACATCATGAAAATAGTGCCACCAAGTTGCCAAACTCACTGCTAGGCGCAATGCGTCTGCATTCCGCTTAACTACAAAGTTTCTGATGTAGAAGTGTTTTGAGAGACCGTTGGAAAATTTTGAGAGACCGTTTCAGTCCTTCAAAACGCCTGAAAAAACACTGGATGGGCATTTAGGTATAATTTTGCAATAAAGGAAAACAATTTATAATCATGCTGAACGTACCTAAATTGGTAAAACCGCTTGGAAGAAAGCGTAGATACATGTTGCATTAAACCACATGTGGTTCAAACTGATAAATGTCTTCCATGTAGAGAGATGTTCGACGTTTGTGTAGGAGTTAGGGGCAGTGTTGACAATTCTTCTTACAACCAATATAGTCTATGCCAGGCAAGTACAGAAAAGCTTTTATTTTTAATTTTAACTACAGAGTTTGGATGAATATATTTTGCCATAGAGTTTATTGCATGCTGCATATGTGTGCAGGTAAACAGACAATTTTGTGGGACTTACGCCATAGACGTAATATAAATAATATGATACACGCCACATATATCACACACATGTCTTCAGAGAAGGAAGCAACATTAGGCCTACCTCAGCTAGGTCTGACGTTCCTTGCTGACAGCAACAGTTGGAATGCGAGTTGAAAACCTCAGACCTGTGAGGCAGGTGCTCAAAAATACTGAGTCAGCTGGGTTATGACAACGTTCTTGCGCGGCCTAGCGAACTTTTTTAAGTTGGGCTGTAAGATCCAAATTTCAAGTACCAAATTTTCTATTTTCAAGTCTATGGCAGCATAACTGAGGAAAATATAATGTACCAACAACTACAGAAAATTTGTAGTTAGAAAGTTTTTCACATAAAAACTTTTCGGGCAAATTTTTTTTCCATCCCCAAAAATTGACTGCTCCTACATCTATGGGTGGCGGGGTGACATCATGTCAACTTAATCAGCATTATGACAGAAAGTTTATGTTTTCATGTCCTGATCTGCATCTAGTGGCAGAGAAAGACCTCGTAGGCTACTAAACGATTCGAAAGCACATGCTTGAAACACATTTTGGGAGAATCGCCAATGATAACAAAACGAATCGAAAAAAACGTAGATCTTGTGAGCGGTACAAGAAACATGCAATTCACATCTAGATCCAAAGATAAATCCAACTGATTAGCAAAATTCTTGAAAACCTGAATCATCCCGATTTTAGCTCTCCAATCCAACAATAAAGGTTTGCATCTGATACTTTTATTAATAAACGCAGGGACGGCGGAACAGCGGTAGGGCAGGGGGGGGGGCAGTAAAAAAGTTGAGGGCAATGGAAACTTATGAAAAACAAAAAATTCATTGCCAATTATGCTTGCTTCTATTCAACATCGTTGACCTCAAAAATATTAAACAAAACTATAGAAAATTTGTTTCAATTTGATCTTGATACGCCATGAAAATACCTACGATGCTGTTATGAAAATGACACCTCCGCCCACGTTGTTCCTCTTTTGAAAGGTCAGGGGGCAATGTCCCGCTTTCTGGCGTCCCTGCTCACCGCTATCAGCAGTCACTGCCTCGCTACATTACCTACCAAGATGTCTGGATTCAACAGTCACATGCTGCAAAACGCCTACTATCGTAGTTTGAAGTGAACATTAGATTTGTTGCCGTGCTATTGTTACGCAACAAAGACCAACAGTAGAACAATTCGCTCGCAACTTTGGCAACCTGCCTCTGCAGGCAAAGGAGGCGAGCGGCAATGAGCGAACTGCAAGCTCACCACTGCATGACACCAAAACAGTAAACCTGCCTCTTCTGCAGTGTGAGTGTCATAGCGGAAAATAAACTGTCATTGCAAGAAATAAATCAATTATGAACTGTTGACGTCAGGTTTTGTAGAAAAATTTGGTTCTTAGACCCAATTTCCAAAGGGGAGCAAATGTCCGTTTTGCCCCCCTGCGGACGCTCATGGTTTTGACATACCACGAGTTCAAAACTGTCTGCTTGATTTCAGTGTAAAAGCGCAATATAATAGTAATTCTTTCCGCATTTACATGTTTAGCAACAATGTTGACCTCAAAATAATACCAGAAATTATACAACACCATTGTGAATTTTTTGTACCCGTACAGCTACAATAAATTTGTTTCAGGTCGATCTTCATAAATCATGACATTACTTATGATACTGTTTGTGTAAGGGCATCTGCGCCCCCGTTGCCCCCTCTTTCGAAAGGCAGGAGGGTCAGTGCCCCCATCATTCACCCCCGTTCCGGCGTCCCTGAATAAAAGTAGCGATTGAGATGAAGCCATCGTTACAGGACATGGAAACGCAATCATCAATCAAGCGATTGATTCTTCTAGTGTGGCGTACATAATAACGACGAATTAAAACGCGTAATGTTGCTTAATGTTTTGTATCCATCTACGAGCCCCAGCTGGGCAATGCTATTTTTGTAGATTTCGCAAATGTAAGGTTTAATGGAAATGATTTCTATGTTGTCCGTCAACCATTGCAGCTGTGCCCAACCCATCAGTGCAACCTACCCTTGAGCTTAATTATCATAAACGTTAGGCTTTCAAACAAGTCAGAGTCACGCAGTACCGTGGCAACACACGCGTGGAGAATTACAGCAGACTTAACCCTGGAATACTATCGTGGGTCGCGATGACCCAGGTCAAATGAGGTCACCCACGTGAAACTACGTGAGCACGCGTCGGGGCGCTTTCCACTCTTCAGTAGCTTCATGTTTTTGTGTGACTTGTAAATAGGTGCGATTGCGGTCATCCACGCTCTTTTCGATTTTGCAGTGTAGGGGAAAGGTTGTGATTTCGGGTCACGCTGACCCGATGTTATGGTTAGTGTGAGGTGGCAAACGCACGCTGAACCCACGTTATGGTTAAAGGGGGCTAAGCGCCAGGTGGCTGTAAAGAGTTGAAACTCACTCAGCGCATGCTTCTACGGTCGTGTTAGCAGTATACAAAAGAAGTTCTTCACGCCCATAATTTTGTTTATGAGTACAGTAATTCAGTTCAGGCATATATGACACCTTCGCTATATTTGGTCTACTTACTTTTCATCAAAAACCATATGACATTAGAGTAAAGTAACTTTGTTAGCGCTCAAACTGCTCAGTGAGACTTATATTTTCAGTGCAGTTATTGTGATAAACTGCAGTTGAAAAAAAGTATATTTTTTTATTTTTGACCACAGGGTCTGGCACACCCGACGTTAGCATTAACGTGACAAAAACCGAATGGGCAAGCATTTTCCATAAAGTTTGCATAGTCAAATTTCACCACAGCACTCGTATTAACCGTGTAGATACTAATTTGTTTAGAAGTGATAACATAACCTCCATAATAAAAAATTTCTGATGTTTTCCCTGTGCAGGTCATAATTAGATTTGGAATTGAGCTGAATGTAATTAGTTACACATTTTCATGTAATTGCAATTATAGTAGTAATCGATATTTGGATGGCAACAGTGAAAAACACCATAAAAATCCGTCAAGACTTGATACTTTTCCACCGGAAAATTATGATTTGTGCTGGTTTGGGAATGCAGAAAAAAAAATTGTTTAATGTTTTTTGTCAAACGTTTCAAAGTGTTCACTACTGTTTATCAGCAGCAAAAAATATTTTTTCTTCTAGTTTGTTGGCCTTCTAAGACTAACCTTTTAAATGATACAGGCATTGTTAAAATCAGCTTTTCATTTTTTTGGCAAGGTAAATAGTTGATTTTTTATCATGGCGTGGGTCTCTGAAAAGGATTGATGCAATTTTGAAAATTTGATTTTTCTTACGTTACTTTCGAAACAGTTAACCTCTGTTTGTTCAGAATTTGTTGATCTTATTTCTGTCATTCAGGTTTTGTGTGTCATTCAGGTTTCTGTCATTCAGGTCATTCAGGTCAGTGTGATATACAGTTTCAGTAAGCTAGGATATAAGTTAGTTTAGCTTATGCAACGGGTTAACTCAATACAGGCCTAGTTGCTTGATTGGCTAACTGCACCAAATTAGGAAAATGACTTCTGCAACGATGGTCTAATAGGCTAGGTCTTTGGTTCTCGACCATCCATGGTCCGTAGGCCCTCTACCTAGACCCGCAACATCCATGGCCTCCACCCCTTAAATAAAAAAATTTATTTCGTTTTTGCGTATTCATGTACTATAATTTCATTCGCGCGGGTGCACCCAGCAGATGACTATTATTCATACCTATCCGGGTAAAAGCTTCTGTTCACTTCCCAAGGCCTCGTAGCCCCCTTGAAGGGGGCCTGGTTGAAAAACTACCGCCAAGCTTACTCGTCGTGGACGTAGACCTAGTCCGATAGGTCGAAACATTGTTTGGGCCTCAGAAACACGTGGGGCCCAATCAATGAAGATGAGGCCAACATTGTTGTGTGCCTCAATTGGAGCCTATAACAAACACCACGTTATTACAAATAAACATTTGCTTCTTGTTCATTCAAATGATCAGACTGAAGTGGGGGACCCAAAACACTGACAAACACGCCCACAAGTGACTGGGAAAGTGTTATGACTTCTCTTTGGCCCAGATGTTCGCAATGAAACTGCTGTATTACCGTTTCTTGGAAGTTCCAGGGTGATGCAGGAATTGCTTCAAGATTGGTGGAATCACAAAAAGATCGACGGGAAAAATTACCCGTAAAATTTTCGCGTTTGCCTCCATGGAGCCCAAAAAAACAAAGTATGGCCAAAATATTTTCTTTGAAGTTGTACATATCCCTGAACCTTCACTTGTAGAAAGTTTGCCTTATCTTTTTCAGTGTCTTTATATGTGCACGCAGTGTTTTTTTAAGGTGTTTTGAGGGACCAAAACGGTCTCTCAAATTCCTCCAACGGTCTCTCAAAATATAGTGACCTGAGATCACATCAATGGAGAACGGTCTCTCAAATTCCTCCAAGCGGTCTCTTAAAATTTCCTTGCGGTCACCAAAGCGAAACCTTAAAAAAAAACCTGTGTGCACGTCTACACGTGCTCAAACTTCAGCACCGTATAGTCACAAAAACCAGTTGTTCTTGTAAATAAGTTGGCGAAAAACTATAATAACTTTTCCAGCTGAGATTTTTACATTACGTTTGGAAGGAAGTTTACAACCAGTTTTATTATCCATTCCTCTTATAATGTTCGCTTTGTATTTCCGGGTGATTCGCATGTATTTCACGTTGCAGACTGTTCAAGCATTTTCAATCTCGGTTATACCAGAAGTGGCGTTTACCCGATATGGAAAAAACAACAATTTCGATCTATCTTTTTGCGTTGTGATATGGATACAGCCAACTCTGAGACAAGCGAAAGAGGTTGGTCCGTAATTCAAAGAAGAATAAACGGAAAAATAAACTTTGAAAGAGGATGGGACGACTATGTTCACGGCTTTGGTTCTCTCGGTGGTGAATATTGGATTGGCTTAGAAAACATTCATTATCTGACATTGCAAAATGAAATATTATACGACGGCACAGTTTATTTCAAATTTCCACAATTGCGCATTGATCTGGAAGACTGGGATGGGATCAAAGCATTTGTGGAGTATGAAAAATACGCAATTCTTCCAAAAGAAAGCAATTATCAGGTTTTTATCATTTATAGACCACATGGCCCAGCTGTCCTTGGTGAGCATGCTTCACCTTTAAGTCGGGTAGCATTTAGCACATTCGATGCAGACAACGATCAATCTCAAGCTACAAACATGGCCAGAAAATATCGCAGTGGATGGTGGTGGTTCTACTTATTTCCGTTTGGTTCCTTAAACGGACCTTATCCAAAGCTAGGAGGAAAAATGTCCGATTACAATATTTATTGGTTTTACTGGGAAAGAATTAACCCCAACAATACAGCACTCAAACATATTACCATGAAACTACAAACGAGTTTAGAGGGTTAAAAATAGGGATCTCTCCTATATTTTCCGGAAAGGTTCAGCCGTAACTTTACAGTACACCGGGACACTGTTTAAAAATCCAAGAATGACAGCTTTCGAAATTTGTGATTTGAGCATTTCCTGTGATTGCTAAGAGTTTTATTAATTACTTACAGTCTTGGTACCGGTCTGTTAATTTATACAAAACCTGGTCTATAACGCTATGTAGTGACTCGTAAGTAATGCCTGCTGGAAGTAATATTGCAATGGCTGCGGCGGCTGACGCGAATAATAAAAACAACAGTTCATGTAGTGTCAGTAGCTGTTTGACTAAGTCGCATGAGCAATAAATTCAGAAAGCATAATTCAGATCGGTTGTAGAGCATTACAAACCTCCTCTTGTGAGGGAAACAACAGCCAGCAAACGACCGAAGCTGTTCTCTGGAGACACGGTATAGGAAATGGGTGGCGAGCCTATTTACTATCGCGGACCACATGAATTGAGCAATACCACGAGCGGGCTGCAAAAAAATTAAAAGTATAAAGTAACTGCTTATCCTGCAATTTCGTTTCGACGCGATATTGTTTGCAAATTTGAGTGACGAAAATTCTGGCTCGGGCTACATCAAATGGTCTTGCGGGCCTCATGTGACCTTCGGGATGCAGGTCTCCTGCCCCTGGAACATGATGTAGGCACCGCAACGAACAGAACTAGACATTTCGCGAAACGAAGTTGTGGTTGCTGTTTGATTTCTCTGGATAAGGACATCTGAAATCGGTTGTAGCAGAGCGATTCATTCAGGATATGTCGAAACTTGCATAAAGAAAATTTAAACCAACATTGGACTTTGCTGTTATTGCCATTTACCAACGATCATTATGTAGAAGCCCTCACTCAAGTGGTTGATACCAACAGGTGGGGTGACCTTGTTTCGAGAATCACATTGTCGCATTTAGATACAACATTTCGCTAGAAACGACACTTGAAAGCATGGCTCCTAAAATGATTGCTTGGGTTAAAAATAATGATCGGGAAGATCAACCGTTCCGCTGTTACATTATCCTTGACAAAAAGAAGATAAAAACCTAAAGTTGGCGAAATTGAGTAAAATCCAATGAATTTGATAATCGAAAGTGTTAATAAAAGGGCTCAGTGAAGTTTAGCACATGGCGGGGCACGAATCTTTTGAAGTGTTGATGACATTCATCGTTTGAACTCAGTAAGAACTTCGACTAAGCTCTAGCAAATCGTCAGATGACCTGGAAATAAGTCTCACAAAGCATGAGGAATAAAATCTTCAACCTGATTTTTGTTATTTTTTTTCGGTTAACATTCACCTCTCTACAGTTAGTTTCGGACATTACACATGCCCTAGCTTTTAAGTTTGAGTAGGATATGTGTTTCACTCTCATGTGCTGGTGTCCTGCCTCGCTTTAGAGGGGGATACGACAGAACAACGGGTGCACCTTACCTCAAAAACATACTGGTTAACTGGTTTTATAAATTTTGTTATCCCCCAACAGTTTCCATTCACTTCAGCAGGGTGTTTCTACTTAATATGGAAATTCCTTCCTTGCAATTTAATCGGTTCTGTGATAACAACTTTCTTCCTGCGGCCAGCAATACCTATCGACTTTGTCAGCCACAATAAGTTAACACCAAATTATGTTAATCTGTGGCGAATACAATGCTCATTTACAATGGTAGTTGACGAATATCTAAGTGGGCAAGATGCTAAAACCCTGATGATGCGTCTGGACTTACACGTTATTTTATAAGTTCGTCAATTTATCAAAGGGCAAAATGTTAGTATAACTTCGCGTTGAAACTTTCCTTGGGTCGAAACAGCGGCCTAACCGTTGAAAACTTGAAAAACTAACCAATGAATCACCAAAGGTTTATATTTCTCGAATTCTCGGTTTGTTTTTTTTGCAAAATTTCCAGAAAAAGTAATCTTGCAGGTGTTGTTAATCTTTCGTGTACAAACCACAAGTTTTGGTGAGTGCAAAATGTGCATTATGGGCGCATAAAATGAGAGCCTTCTGATTGCAGAAAGACGCCAGAAAATGGCTTCTTGCATCTGAATATTCGTGACGTTGTGCTTCGGAGAAAAGTTCTTAAATTCTAGATTTGGTTGCAAAAACGCTTCTTTGAATCAACTGTCGTTCGGTCTGTATTCAAACGAACTGCACTTCGTATTTTGTGGGAAATCGCTTTGAGTCCAGCAGGTACGCATTATGACCAATTTTACTGGCGACTGTCCTTACTTATTATTAAGGTCACTAAACCCTCATTGAGCCATCCACAGACCTTATAACAGTGGTTCCCAAACTTTTTTATGCGCCACCCAAATCTGAGTTTAATGAGCATCTCACCACCCAAGCCTGAAACATTGAAAAAATGTATTTTACGTGCTTAGGAAGCGAAAATATATCAAACTACTCTACTACTACATAGCTAAGCTTTCACAGTATGAACCCTTTCTATCAACCACGATACTTCACTCCACTGACCTATTTACTGAACCACTAGCGTACGGAGGGGAGGGCCACTGTGCCATGCTCCCCCCTTCAGACCCTAAAAACAAAAGAATGTATAAACAGTATTCGGCAGTGTGTACTGTCAGTATTCGGCAGTGTATACCAAAATGTTTAATTTTAGGCGAATAACACTATTTTGTTTAGAAAAACGCCTCTCAAAGCATAATATGACTATATTTTCTAAAAATTTAGCGAGGGCATGGCCCCTTTGGCCCCCCCTGGCTACGCCTATGCTTTACCCCCCCTCGGAAATTTTCTGCGTACGCCACTGTACTGAACTATTGAGCTCCAAAATACTTCTGTAATCAACGAATAGTAGCTTAGCAGTTAGTTGGCTAGTACCTGCGCTGCCATCAAAACTCTCGGAAAACCACTTATGATGCAATAATCCGGTTTTAATAAGACGAAGCCAAGTGAAATGCGTGTAATGCAACAATTCAGTCTATGACAGAATTGAAAGAACTTGAAATATGAAAAGAAAAATGTTCGTTTTGACAGATTTCAATCACCTTGGCGGGACCCATTTTTCGACTCTTCGCGACCCATGTTTGGGTTGCGACCCATGCTTTGGGAGCTGCTGACTTATAACAATTGAGACAGTAGATTCCTTGCCTGGCGCGCGGTGTGAAGAAAGCTGTACGAAAAAGTTTTCAAGTTCCGGTCGGATATGAGAGACACAAACCTCTGTGAAGTCCGGTCGTCTTGATCTGCCTTACCATCAGCACACTTTCATGGAGGGCGAAGTGCGTGCGTGTGGGGCATAGGTTACATCTGCGTCACTTTAAGAAAATGGGTGCCTAAGCGCTGCTGTATGTGTGGTCTTCGACATTGTTCGTCTAAACTTTAGGCGATATTGCATGTTAATCCGCTTGCGTACCAACTTGGTTACATCACATGACCCTCTAAAACAGGGGTTCAGTGATAAAACAGTGATTCTTATTCAAAATAAGATTTCAGGAATGAGGATGCGTAGTGTTACGTGAAATTGATTTCCTATAAAAATTTTGCTGTTTGATTCACTTGTGTCGCCTTTGTGGAGTGACACACCCTGAATGTCGAGCCGTTTCTCCGAAGAGAGATCTCAGCTACTCTGGTTCGGCCATGCGTCCAGAATGTCCCACGAAAGATTGCGAGGCAAGACCTGCTGGTAACATCCAAGATAAGCGGCCCAG
>Ga0210059_1008120_pt1 | contig 16609 bp, 10 predicted proteins | sample Ectturendosymbi2_FD_188042 | JGI IMG/M metagenome (GOLD analysis project Ga0210059, IMG submission 188042) | Ecteinascidia turbinata endosymbiont from Florida, USA - Sample 2 (SPAdes) (version 2) | ecosystem: Host-associated > Tunicates > Ascidians > Unclassified | place: Key West, Florida...
CTAAAAATAAGTTTATTTTGTTGCGTTTTTTATTGCAATTTTCCAAAGATATTCATCTTTAGGTCATTCTGATGTCTCTGCAAGTTTCAGTCAAAAATCTCAGTCGCAGGTACAATGCTGCCGCTTTGTAACCGTATCATGTGGCCCCTGATAAATATCTAATTAGCATTAAAAATTCTCAACACCTCTTAACAATTGAACCACGTAAATCAGATTTTTGCTGTTATCGATCGACCCGAAAAAATTACCCAAGAAGATACGCACTGTACGGTCTTCACGCTGCAAGGAAATTTCTGCTTGACCCCTTTAAACTCGCCGCCTTCGAATACCTGAATACACTCTCGCTGTATACAACCTTTAGTTTGTTAAAGCAAACGCTGACAGCGCATACTTAGAGCGAGTTCAAACATAGGAGCCCAGCGTACGGTTTTAAAGCTGTTCGTACTGGGCCAGGTTCGCCAAAATGAGAATGGTATTACAACAACTGAAACTTAAAGTGGTCGTTTACGGAACGCGGAACAAGTCAAATTAATCTACGTGCCACGAGACAGGTAATGAGCGCTTAAAGAGGATTTCGCGATGTTCCACGCACTTCAACTCAACAGTTATAAAATTACACGTCAGTTACTGACAAACAAACAAAGATTCGGCGTCTGAAGGATTTTTCCAGGGCCAGGCCAATGGTGTATTTTCCATGGGTAGCCAAAAATATTTTTGCAGGGGGAGCCAAAAGTGGCAATACTGCATTTTACCTTCTCCGAAACTTAGAAAACAACATTTTCATTCGAAAAATTTGATGTAAAAATGTCAAATTTCAAAATCCAGGGAGGCCAAAGCCTCCCCTGCCCCCTCTTCCGACGCCCATGGATTCACTGAGATTTGAGGCACCTTTTTCACAGCGTAGCCAATAACAAACTAAAAACTAAAAAATAGGCAAAAAATCTTCATAAATCATAGTTTAAATCCCAATATTAGGGTTTCAAACCAGTGTTCCCAATAAAAAATAAAACCAGTATTGTCTTATTGTTCGGTGTCGTTTTAGGATTTCATTTAACTTTAATTGCATCGTTGGGCTCTGCAATCTGGTCAAGTAGGCTGACTTGAAATTTTGTTTTACGCTTGAGGGCGCTATGGAGAAATTAATCGAAAATGCAGCAGTGCTTCAGTGATTGGTACACGTCAATCACTTGTTTTTGTATGTAGTTGTTTCACAATCTACCCGTTAAGGTGGCCACCTGGCAAGTGCAAAGGGCGTGTGAAGCTGTTGTTTTGCTGTTACAAGACTATTGCTCCAACAAACGCATCGTGCGGTAACTTCCTGAGGAAGATCCCTTGTAACACTTGTTTCATTGCACGTTCCATGAAGACGCATTCGGTCGAATATTATCTTGGCAGCGCAAAGTCAGAGTTAAATTTAAAAACCAGCGCCTTTCTTTAATACGTGCCATTTTTGACAAAGAGTGAAATATCTTGCAATCTTTTGAAATAAAAAGCAGCGTAAAAATTAGAGCAACCACTTTACTTCGTATTTTTCTCGAACATGGTCACATCCTATAACGAAATGTTTAATGACGCAACGGGCTGTACTGTTTGGTTTGGGTGTGTATAAAGCAAACCAAATTTTTGAGGTCAGCTTGTTCACACAACAATGTGAAAACTTTACAAAGGTCCGTAAACCTATTCTACTGCACGAATTGAAGGTTTACAGCATACTGTAGGTCCCAAAGTCTGGCTTTCGGGCTAAATATATTTAGCCAGCTAATCAGTGCCAAATGATTACTAGAGCTGGCCTGCCGGTATTATGTGGCACACTCAATGTATCAGGAAACTTGTTAATGCCCATACAAAAACGTTTATTGCTGTACCTTGTAGCATATGAAAAAAAATATGAAAAGATTTACTGTTATACAAGCAGGAAGATTTTTTCAATAAACACCAGTGGTGGCCCGCGGCTTTGTGCAAGTTTTAAAGTTTGGCCCACTGTGCATTTGAGTTTGACACCCCTTGTTTACAGCTTATTAAAGCCAGAAGAAGAGGTGTTGATCCTGACAAACTGCTTTTCTCAATTAACCACATTATTTTCAACGATTCAAACGTGAATAGCAGGTTCTAATCCTTTCACACATAGTTTCGTTTTGGAAGCATAGAAAGAATGCTAACACAAGAACAAGGGAAACTCGCCCTCAAACCTAGGCCAACATTTTAAGAGCTTCAGAGTTCCTAATGTTCGAAAGAATGGCAAACCTGCAAAGGAAAGCGTGCTTTGTGATTGGCAATTCGAAAGCTGAAAACATAACGCAAGATGCTAATTTCAAAACCAACTAAACAACCCACTGTTGCAGGCAATAACCTGCAGTGACTGTTGCCTGCAACAGGGGTGCTTAAACAACCTAATGTGACAGTATGCGAGTGGTTTGATAGCGCAGAATGGCTACTGAATTAATATATTGATTTGTCAGCTTAGAAAACAAAACACAGCATAAGCAATACCATTTACAACATTTTTACAACGTAGGAAATAACTGCAATAAAAACTTGAAAAGCAATAACCAAAATGAAATCAACTTTTCCGTTTATTAAAACTCACATACGTACATAGTTTAAAATAAAATATATATTTTACACTCAGAGGCATCCTATTTTTGTATGGTATTACTGAGAATATTCCAACAGTTTATTCACACCAAAACTAAACTCTGTTTGTTACCGGAGAATTTCAGGTGCTGCAATGTATTCTGTTCTTCGACAAAGATGTGTTTTCAAGACATCTTGGAAAATTGCTTGAGCAGTACCTTGGGTCATTATGCCCTCAACAAGTAAATTGCAATACTTTCACTAACAAGCCAACAATTTGACAAGATGTGCACTGCAATAAACTGCAAAAATTCTCCATCAATTAATATGCACTGAAATACTCTTCGACACTACAAAACCACTTGGAACACCCAAAAACAGCAAAATGCCTATCAGATCACGAACTTCTGTTTCGTTAGTGTCATATGTTAATCCAGTTCTGCGCTTGCAAGCAATTCTCAGATACATTTTCATTTTTTTGATTTGTCCAAGTTGCAATTTGTTATACAATAGTATCATCAAAATAGATTTCAAGGTGGTGTATGCCTCGTGGCCTTTACCCATATTTAGTTACCGAAACAGTACTATGGGGTCATTATTACCCCACAAATATATGAAATGCAAAATTTTCACCAAAGAGCCAGCATAAAAACAAGGTTGGACTAGTGGAAAAGGACACGAAAAAGCTAAAAAAATACACCACCACAGTAATTCACAACATTACCCAGTTGTAACGATCATATGAGGCTTGGGTCATATCGACCCCATGGTACCACTGCACGGCTAGCCGAAGTGTGTTGGATACTGCTCTCACTTCAATTACGATATAAAGCCACATCGTATGAGTGTAATAGCCATAAACAAGCCTAAATGGAAAACTTATTGTTAGAAAGAACACCCATTGGCTTTTTTTATAAATACAGTTAGTGTAACACTGTAAGTTAATGCTGCTCGCAGATTCCGACTCGCCAGTCACTTGCTCTTTCAATTGCTTGTTTCTCATAGTAACATTAGTACAGTGCCTCCCAACTGGTACGAACTCCCGACGCACTAATCCGATGCATAAATTCAGATGACCCACAGCATGAAAGATAGTCATAGATTGTTATTTTACTTTGCGCGTTACGTGGACTGCACGTAGGTGATAGATCAACGGGTGAACTTACCTTCGACTTTCGGCTCAGTCGCCCTGCAAACCTCATTGTCTTAAAAATTATAACACAAATATTTTTTTGTAAAGATTTTATTGCCGGTGGTAAATGTGAGTGGATGCAAGTTTGCAACGCCCTACTTGTACTTCCGAATCGACGCAGCCGACGGGTGCCTCTGCATAGGGTCCAGACCACAGCATCTGGACAAAGTCTTACACGATTGCAAATATTCGCATTGCTTCTGCCAACTATGATCCCTTTTTTCATAAACGTTTTGAACTAGAGTTCAAAAAGCACTGAAACGCAAATGGCAGTGGACAAACAATTTTGAACATAGACTGCATGAAAAAATATTTGCATTGTTTGTTTTTTTATTTCTCGATTTCGTACAATCACAATCATCTTATTGCGTAAGAACAACTACCCTTGTAGAATTTTCCACAGGATTTCCATAGGCTTATAATCGTTTGTTGAGCTGGTGCAGTGCAGCTATATAATTGATGCTTTTTCATATTGCAAAAGAATAAGACATAAGTCACCTTTTTCGTCGCAAACAAAACAAACAATCAAGTTAGTGTTGCTATAATGTCAACTTACTGATGTGACACAGGCAACTCATTCTCTGACAATTGTAATTCTTAGACTAAAATCGCATTGTGCAACACCTTTGCACAGAGCAGCGATTGCCAACTTTTCCTGTTTAACGTTTAATGATTCACACCTATACGCAATGAGATTCAAAAAGAAAACAACACAAACATAGACTGCGCTAGCAAGATGCATTGATACAAATTAACTATGTTTTTCCATGTGATAAAAACTAAATTAAACCAAACATACTTTTAATGAGGAAGTCGAAAACTGTGATGTCCTACGGATGATTTGAGCTGCATTCATCCGCAAAGAGAAACTTCTTGTAGTTGGGAGGGATGGTTGGTTAAAACAATATGACAGTCTATTGGTTTGATCTGAATACAAGGTTTCATGCGCGTAAAGCATTTATACGGTAAACGTTGTTAAGATATTTGCGAAATGAAATATATGCGAAGTTAGTCAGACAGAAAATTTGGCTCACATTTGTCACAAAAAACGATCACAGATTTATCATATTTTTGAAACTTTCGGCGCTGACATGTAGTGGGATTGCGTCACAACAGTTATGGATTGTGTACCTGTGTCGCAAAAACGAACTGGCTGAGAACGAGGTCTGCAATCACGTTTACATGAAATTTATTTTCAGTCGATGCATAGGCGTATCCAAGGGGCGGCCCAGGGGGGCATGCCCCCTCTCAATTTTTAGCATATCTAGTCATTTTGTGCTTTGAGTGGCGGTATCCTAAACAAAATACTGTTGCTCGCCTGAAATCAAACATTTTGCCTCCCTGCAAAAATTTATTTGGCCCCCACCGAAATTTTGGGCTGGCTACGGCACTGATTCGATGCTATGATTCGCGAATGAACATCATTGCGGACCCTAACTGCAGACCCCGGAATGCATTAAATCTTTTCTCGCTGACCTCGTTCGTGTTCATTCCAAGAAAATGCATTAGTTCAAAAACCTGGCGTGATGATCAATTTCTGATATCGGAAATGTAGTTGGCAAACTGAAATCACCCTGGTAGTGCGTTTGCTGCTTTGACCCACTGACAAGTGGTTTGAAATTTAAATTTTAGCGGACCTTTTGCGCTCTTTGTGGTGAGGGATTTCACTTTGCGATCCTTGGTTATTGATCATGTGACATATACTCTCTCGGCTTGTAACCGGTCATTAGCCATGGTGACCCGTACGCTTAGAACAATCGCGTCAAGCTCAATAACACTGCCAGAAAATAATTACCAACGATATTTATGATCAACAATGATGGTCAGCAATCTTATTCATCACTATAGTGTTGCTCTACGTTTTCCGGAAATATCAGATTTTTTCAAGAAAATTCTCAAGCAACTAAGACAAAACTTTTGATCGCATCCCTGCCCAACATTTGAGGCACCTCTCCCCGACTCCTACTCTATATTAACAGCTTTGAACACCACACTGCAAACATCCATGTTATGATCTGTATCCATCTCAAGACCCCCAAACCAGGTTAGATTACGAATGCACATCTTCTTTCCGCTAATAACTCCAAAGCGTAAATTTAACTCCAAAGCGTAAATCCAAAGCCTAACAACTCCAAAGCGTAAATTTCGATTGACAGAGTTTAAGGGCGTTGGCTCTGAAAGTGATGAAGGAATGAATATTGCGCGAAAAAAATAAAACCAAAATATACAGTCTCCATTTTTGCAGGAAGAATTCCTTGCTTTTTACGCAGGAGGCTCTCAGCTGCTTAGAAGAAAAAGTTCTACACATAATTTACTGTAATTGTTGACTGAATAGATTCAAATGCACTTCCTGTCACCCATTTGCGTGGTCGCCAAGGGCGTACGCAAGGGGGGTAGGTTGGGGTTAAACCTCCCTCCTTGAGGTTGATATTTTACAAAAACTTTATTATAAGGGAAGTGCATAGGGCTTGATTTTTACAAAAATAAGGGGAGTGCGTGTACAAGAATATGCCTATTGTGTCAACAAACTTCGCTTGAAAACATGAATATGACGTCAAATTGTGACGTCACAAAAAGTGCACATCAATTACAAATGACCACCATATGCCACTGAATGAAACCCTCCCTATGAAAATTTTCTGCGTACGCCACTGGTGGTCGCCGTGACTTATTCCAGCTTATTTGCCACTGCCACTTAACAACAGTAAACTCTAATACAAAATGAAACGAAGCGAAAACATTTCATAAGTCCATTTGTTAGTGAAAACTGAGCATGGATGATTGGGTACCTGTAATAACGTGTAACAAAGCACTTATTACACAGGTAACAATAACAGTTTCGAATGATCAAAAGAATTTGACCACACGTTGCAGAATAGCAAAAGAGCAAGTACACGGTTCAACATGCCTTTTACTAAAATCCGGCTTTTCTAACTTTTCAAGTCTGTTTTTTCTTACTTGTCAAAACCAGTTTTTCTGAATTTTCAAATCCGTTTTTTCTTACTTTTCAAGCCGCACGTAAAATGCTTTAAAAACAAAACAAAGCTGCCGAACCATTTAATTTAACTGGGCCCGCGAAGTTGGTAACAAAGCTATTTTCAGAATATTTTGGCAACCAACTCTGCCTTCGTGAGCCACAATTTGCCTATCATTACCTCAAATGATACAAAAAATTATTGACCGGTCTGTCATGCAGTAGCAGGCCGCAAGAAGTCGTTGACCCCAAGTACACCTTTGCCGAATCCAGGGTCCGTCTACCCCAAGTTGTGAATTGTTGGGTTAGAGTATGCTGTACACCCATTTCTAAATATTTGCGTTTTCCAGTCTAACAGTGGAAATTTTACATCTACCATTCCATAAGAAATGATTTGGTGTTTTGTTTGTAGCGCCCCATTGTCCCAATAATTCTTATGCAATATTGATGCATTTTTTACTCAGTTTTGTGGCGTATTCTTTTGTTTTGGGAACGCTGTACCCATGCTATTATTCGTCATGAGTGTTGCCATGGCACCAGCGCGTGCTGCGGTGCGGTAACACAAAGCAGTTGCTTTGAAAAATGCGAGACAGCTATGCACAAGGAACTATGCTTTAAAATTGAAACATGTTCCCAAACGATTATGGTAAAGTTCAGTTTTAAGTGATCCAGCTTTGGCATAACCCTGGAAAGCAAGCGAAATCGTCTTAGACAGTATGTAACATCAACTTTCATCTCTTTTTAAATTCCTTATGCAAAGTACTGTAAAGTTCATGCAGTATTGTTGGGAACATTTTTATTTTCTAAAAATGTGTATTTACTTTGACATGCTTCAACGCTCACTGGCCAAGCCCATAACCAGAGTTAGTGTCTAGATGCGTCATTTTCGTAAGACAAGAAATTTTTGAAAAACACTACGAAATTCTAAAAACTTGCTCATGGTTACAGCCGTGGCGTCGCTTTCTATTTTCCAAGACAAAATTAAAATAAAGTTGGTATAACTTGCCTTTGGGATGACATCGACAACACAGCTGTTCATTGTGTGGGCAAGTCCTGCTGGCAGTGTGTACTTGCGTCATACTTTGGGAAATATCCTATCTTTCGTAAAAGAAAAAGTTTCTGAAAAAGACATTTACTTGCAAATTTTTCTTGCGCTTGTTCACTTATCCACTTCGCGTGGAAATGATTGCGTGCGTATCTTCGCGTAAAAACAGCCGTTGACAATGGAACGCAGTTTACGCAAATGCTATTCACCTTTGGTGAGGCACGTCAATAGCCGCGGACACCATATATAGCTTGGGTTGAAAGAGCCGCATACCACAGGCTTATTCGTCAGCAAGCGCTGTCACCACCTTTTGAATAACAATTGTGTTGCTCCTAACCCAGGGCGTTGTCTAGCAATGAAAGGTAGCCTTAACCTTTATACAGCCTAAAATTTTGGGAAATCCTTTAGTGACTGGGTGTTATTCGCTTAATCATCGCGAAGAAAAAAATTTCGCCATCTTGAAGGGACATTCTCCGTTTTCTCAAGAAAGGAAATATGCACGTGCAGGGTGAAACACATGACATATCCGCACAAATTCTATCAATAAGAACTTTGGAGAAATTTTCAAAAGATTTTTGCTTGTTTTTTAAGTGAAGCGCCTTTCATTCCAAAAATTGTTCCCTTTTTCAGCTTTATCGATGTTTTGTCATCATTTTACGTCTTTGTGGGAAAGCATTTACCTGCATTCTCACAGCGTTAAATTCCAAATTTTCTCCTGCACTTCGAAAATGATGCCTTTCACCAAGCTCATTTTGCTTTTTCCTTTGGCCTTTCGATACTTGGTATGCTGAAAGTCTTAGTGGCTGAACGGCTGGTATCCAGTGGTGGGATTCAGATTTTTCTCACTGCTTCTCTCAGGTTCTCTCACTCCAGGACTCACTAGTAACAGGTTCTCTCATTATCACCGTCTCCAGAGGCAACCATGCTGGTTGGCCCGATAAAAGTGCAAAGGTTGATCTTTGTGTCGCCAACTGGTACAGTCTATACCAAGGGAAATTATTGATTTTAATTATTTTCCCAACTTTAAAAAATCCAGATAATGGCTAAAGCATAATTAATACACTGAGCGGACAATATCTGATTATTGACTATTAAAATGCAATGACAAGGAAAATGCTGTCGTTTGAAAAAATTAATAAGGAAAATGCTTTAACTTGAGTCTTTCATTCATTATTGGGGCTACAGAAACTAAATCTTCTGACTATTTTGTAGCTGCAACGTGGCTACAGAAAATAATAGCTACAGCTTCAATAAATACAGCTAAAATCTTAACAGCTACAGTGTTGTCTGCGTATGTGGAGAAGTGAACAAAACTAGTTGGTGATGATTGCCGTCGGTGTAGCCTTTGCAACGACGCTCTCGTTCGAACGATATTTCTGTCGAACCTGTTTTTAGTCCTGTTTTTCACCAAAGGTTAGTAACAGATCTATGAGAGATCTGCCAAAATAAGCTAAGTAAAAGGTGTTCATAAGGAAAATTGAGAACTCCTGACTTCAGCCAACAACCGGTTCTCGGGTTTAAAGAAATTCCAAGAATAGGTTCTTACGAACCGGTCGAATCCCATCACTGCTGGTATCAAATTTTAGTACACGAAAACCGCTATGGTCCTGTTGTACTGCTGCAGTTCAATCGCTGTGCAGGATCTGTGAAGAATCAGTGCGTTGAAAACATGGAATCAACTAAGTATTTAAGCTAGGCATTGAGTTTGCCAGTACATTATTTTATCAACGAGGTAGTCGAACAGCAGCTAAACTCTACAGGTCTAACAAAGTTTTGTGTCGTTGATGGGAATTATGCGAAAATCCGTGCTGACTGAAACCAAAACATTGTGATACCAGGGAGAATTGCTGGCAAACTAACGTTATTTCCCTTAGACGGCAGCAGCTCAAGATAGAAGAAATGTTCACAGCAAGTTCAAAGCGAAATGCGTCTACTTTCAATCCATTCCAGTGGCGCAAATTAGCTGCTAGGTAATTCGGTAGACAGAGCGTGACGCTAGAGGAAAGGCGCTTTGAAGAGCAACGCATTGACGTAAGTTATGACGCAGCAAGGGGCGTCGTCTACGTCGCGTCTTCACGCACGCTATTTTGAAAGCTTGCGGTGGGACTTGTACGCAGTTGCAACTAATCCAAGCTTTTGAAATATCAAGAAAGACTTTTCTGACAGGAAACGTTTCTCCCCTAATCCATAAAACGGAACCAGTCAATGCTCGTCATTATGAATGTTTTGACTGTGAGGCAGTGGCGTAAGCAGAAAACTTTCATGTAGGGGGTTTCATTCAGTGGCGTATTGTGTCATTTGTATTTTGTGTACGATGTTTGTGACGTCATATTCATGTTTTTCAAACAACGCTATGGCGAAGTCTGCGCTGTTCAGCCATAGCAGACAAAATAACGACAATTGTTTTGGATAAAGTGAACTACCGCGGAACCCAATCTTAAACATGCGTAGTGGGCGAAAGGTCTGCAAAAGTGGTGAGATGGTTTCTGGATGCAGACGATAATCCAGTTTCCCAATAAGATCAACTTATTAGTTTTTGGCCTATTTACAATCTTCCTCAAAATTTGCATGCAAATCCATTCCGTTGTATTTGCATTAAGTCGACAAATTAACAAGCAAAAGTATGCGAAAACAAGTAATCTCCTTTGCGAAGGTAATAAAAATTTTTTAAATATCCAGCTCAAGGTTTTTTAACCCCACCTTCCTTGCGTGCGCCCTTGCTGTGAGGTTGTTCATTCACTGTCCTGCACCTCTGTGTTGAATTGGCGCCATAGGTCTGGATTTTTAGAAGCAGAGAATAAACGAACGGGGTGGAAGTAGCAGGGACGCAAAGTTTCAGTGGGTGCATCGCCATGTCGGATCCGCTGCGCTACATTTACCGGTATGTTGCTTGAATAATTTTGAAGCAATTTTTCTCCTTTTTTCTGACAGCTTTAACATTTGTTCCAAAATTGATCATGAGGACTTGTGCCTTCTCTTTTTGCCAGTACTCCATCAGATGTCTGTTGAGATTGTCAAATCGGTAAATATTTTCTTAACTTGCTTCCAACCAGCAATCAGAACCCTTATCAAACTAAAAAGTGATATAAATATCATATCACTGTCCACTAAAATACCATCGTTTTGAAAATGATTCCCAGTATAAGGTTGATCTTTTTCAACAGGATAGGCACTGTTTGCTCGAAAAAATCTTTAAAATGCTGTGCATATTGTACAAGTTCGTTGACAAAAATTTCTGGCAATAGGCATTTGCAAAGGAGTTTGCACCCCATCTATAAGAGAAGCATCTAGCGGGTGTTTCGAGTCAATACGAGTAACTGATGTTGCCCGACACCCTCACAGTAAGGCAAGTTTTTACTTCTTTTCAACCATAATTTGATGTAGGTCGAAACAACATCTTCAAACGCTGGCTTTGTTTAAGTACATCATGGTTATTAGTGTTATAAGATATGGGTAGATGCGTATTGGAGCTTAGTTCGGATTTTTGTTAATTTGAAAAGCAGCAGTTTGGGGTTAGTGCGTGGTTACAGGTTTTGAAGTTTTTGTTGTTGTGTAAGTTGTTTTTTTGCAACATTGCAATCTCCAAACGAAATTACCAGCCGGATTTCCGGAAAAGACTTACCCGTGGAGCCAATTGAACTTTGTCTTTAATTGGCTTAATGCATGCCAGTGTTTGATAGCTTGCAACTGTCCCATGCACAAGTAATTAGTTTCCGCAAGGGTGACGCAGTCGAATATATCACGAATTGTTATGGAAAATGGATTTCACGTAACTTTACGCATCCTCAGTCCTGAAATCTGGAAGAAAATACTTACGGTTGAAATGCTGACTGACTCAAGCAAGAGTAGAGAAAACATACAGACTCTAGACCAGTGGTGCTTACCGTAGTCCAGGTGGACTGCCGGTGGTCCACATACCATTTATATTGGACTACAGGGAATGTTGTAATCGTAAAAATGTTGTGGCCATTTCACAAAGATGTACTTAAGTAGCTCATTACTTTGAAGAATACAAAATATATATATATTTTTTATTACAAAGATGTCTACTGTAAATAGATTACTTTGTCTTTTCATGAAGTATTCGGCCGTCAGCCAAACGCATTCTTCTTTCACCAACATCAGGAGAAATATAGCTCTTTTCAGAACCAATGCATGTCTGGAGCATGAAAACAAAATGTAGAGTATGATCATTTGTTTTACGTCATTCCGCTGTTCTGCAGCATTCATCGTCGTTGACAAACACTTCCACTTCAAACATTTTTGAGCCAGTTTCGACTTGACATTTTATTTGTCAGTTTTGACTGAACCGAGGATGCTAAAGCGCGTACCTAGCAGCAATCAACGCACCTGTTTTACATCGCTTGAAAATTCAAATCCTCAGTATGTTAAAACTTCATCATACTGTTTTCTTAATTTAACAATTGAATAACTGATCCCTTGATTCTGTTAAGCTTTTTTTGCGGACGAGCTGAAACGTCACTTTGTCATGTCAAGCGTCGAACGCGGAAACAATTTTTCCGTTGGAGGAAATCTTGAGTAGGCTACTTTGAAGTCTGATTTGTTGCTTGTGGATACGTGCGTGTATAAGTCTCAGGCAATCTTTTGTTTCTATAAAAAACATCATGATATCACTTCAAAACCCATTCAAACACCAGGACCAGATGGGACAGGTAGTTTGTCAGGAGCTTGGCAAGCACATTTGACTGATGGAAAAAACACAAGAGCGACCCCTTCGAAAATTAATACTATTTCTTTCACGGGGTATTATGCATTTTATTGCGCTACGAGTTTCGTTGGATTGTTTTTATCCCTAAAACGCCAATAGTTTTTTCCAATGATGAAAGACAAAGATGGTTGCTCCGCAACATTTTTGGAATATAATGCTGAAATCGACCTTCAGCCAAGCTCCAACGCATTAGCCTTATGTTCAAAGGTTCTTGCCCATACCTTACCCATCACTGCATACCATAAATCAGCCACTGAATTTGGCAAAGCGATCTTTCATGAATGTGCAACCTCTGCTCAGGCTTATCTGTAGCTAGTCGAGTTTCCTAATTCGCTGCGCGTCACGAAGCATAGAGGAAGCGCTCAACAGAGCTGGTGTAGTTCCCCACCGTATGAATGACATCTTCTCTTGCGCAACTGCCATGTCATGTCTGAAGGATAACTTGAAAAAGCGAGGTGCTAATAGCGGTACTCACTGGTTTCATATACCGCAAGTCAAAATCCCCAAAGGTTGTCATAGCAGAATTTTCCGCCCCATGTGAATTTCCTCTGCAGCGAACGGAACGTATGTTCGAAGTTTACAATTTTATTCCCACAAAGTCAAAAGTTTCCGTAGCAATTCAACGTTTCTGCGCTGTATGCTTAGATTAGAGGTCCTGTTTCTGCAATCCCAATTGATACCCACCTTTCGTAACTGTTTTGTAACACGACCTCTAGTTTATCTCTCCTACCTCTTACAGTCCTACAATACCTAAATTTGCATAGAACAAGATATAGCGAAACTCGGGGCTTTATGTTCACTTTTGTTTGCCATGCACCATTACCTTTGTTGGTAAGGTGAGGAAGTGTGGCATTCTGAGCTTTGAAAAATATTCCACCTCATTCAAAGCTCCATGCGACAAGGCATTTGCTTTCAACGACAAATTGTATTCATAGTTTCTTTCAAATTTGCTCATCAAAGTTTAACGCATATTTAGATGTGAAATTTTTGCATTTTAAATCCATAATCAGTTTGGAATAATCTTTACTCTTTTTGCGTATCCTGACAATTGGAAAGTTTCTGTAAACATCTTAGGCTGGAGATTCTTTGCTACGCTGGTGCTGTCGTCTGTTTACTCAACTGCTGAACCATTCACAGCAGATCAAACAAACTGCGCAATTAAAATAAGAAATCTGCAGTTGTCTTTATGCTGCTGGAAGGGACGGATGACAGGCTTAATTGAAAAACAACGTTCACAAACAAAATGACGTCTGTAGAGATTTATCACAGCGAATTATAAATTGCCCCCCAGGACACTGCTAAATGAATGATGTCATCACGAACTATTAAAGCAGATTTCACGTCAAATCGCCATTTGTCATAAGTGAAATTACTTGTGAAGTGCTCCTTTTCGTTGGTGAGTTTTGCAGTGAAGAATTGTTTGCGGCGAAAGCGAGTGAGAGCTTGCTGGTGCTGTGAAGTTTGCTTTGGAAACTCGATGATGAATCGTTGTGAAATGTACACATCTTGTTCCAGAGGTCAACCATTTTTTGAATCTCAGCTGGAAATAAGCGAGGTGGAGCGCGTTGATAAATAAAATAAAAGTGAATAATACTTATCGTGTGACATAACGATGAACGTGTGATTTGAAAACATAGAAATTCTACTGAAAATGACGATAATGACACTGCAGCTGGCGTTTGATTCCTTATGTGTATTCTTTCGGCAAAAAATCGAACATTCATGAAGTCTAATTTAGATAAAATCGCCGGGTTCTTCTACCAATTAATCAACAATCATTTCGGGTCAGGCAATTATTTTAAGCACGAGCGGATTTCAGACAGAACAGTTGTCTTCGCTTCAGTTCAAAGAAGATAAGTCGGCGACAAGACTTTACACACCTAGCTCTGACATGGAATTGTGGCCCAACAGACCACCTTCCGATTGACCCGCCCCTGGACCGCCAATTGTGCCAAATTTTCAGATCGTCCAAGTGCTCGTCAACAAGTTTCTCGGGAAACCTTCCAAACCTACATATTCTTGTTGACATTAGGTTGAAATGAGGGAAACAGCAGAGCATGAGTTTATTGGACTGGCTGCTGGCCTTGTGGTCGTTTAGTCAGTTCGCGGTATTCGCGTTACGCAGCGAGCGCAAACGAAACTTGTCTGTCTGTCCAGCAGTGCTATGAAAAAAACTCTTGAGCAAACACCACAAACGGTTGACCGGACACATGCTTTGAAAGCACTAGACTACATCAACACTGGGCTCTTTTGCGACATCAAAGTTTCTGAGGTTTGGACACTACCTTATTTTTTGGACTATAAGCGCACTTAAAATCCTTTAATGTTTTCAAAAATTGACAATGTGCCTTGCAATCCGCAAAAATTGACAATGTGCCTTGTAATCCGGTTCGCCTTGTGTATGAAAATAAACTATTGAATGATCGTTCACTGACAATGAGCCTTATAATCCGGTGCATCTCATAGTCCGCAAAATACGGTATTCGTTTCTATGACAATGAAAACAGTAATCATATCCATTTTTAGAAAAAGCTGTAATAGGTTTCGATCAACGTTTTAAACTAGGCATGAGCAAACCACAGCCCGTTACACTCTTTAATCTGCTCGTTGAACTTGTCCAAATTTTGGAACAATTTCATTCTTTCTCATCTTATTCCTATTAGTCTACAGAAACAATCTATTTACCTCTCCGATCTGGCCGGCTGTCAGATGTTTGGATTCCACTGAGATCCGTGCGTCAGAAAGTGTCCCCACCCCTGGCTTACACCTTACTGTGGTTTCTGGCTGTCAGTCGTTACAATAACGATTATTTACCTGAAAATTCGGGTTTATCTTTTCGTTGACATGGCAATGCAACAAACCACAAGGATATGTGTGGTCATACTATGCGTCGAAAAATTCAGCTTTGATTTGTTTTCTTTCCTTCGTTGTTGCATCGCACGCAGAAGGGTTATTGTTCAACTACTACAATGGTCCATCCCGTCATTTGGCGACGTGAAGGCATTGCGTTTGTTATATACCGTGAACGCAGCTGCAACAAACATACAAGAACGAACGCATAAGCACATACGAACACTGTGCAAGACCACACACAACTACGTCTAGGCATAGCTTTTGTTTCGGATGATACAGAGGTTGTTTATGCCTCAAGCCGCAGGCGCTCGGCCCTCCATGAAGGTGTTCCAACGAGAAGGCAGGCTAAGACCACCGGACTTCACGGAGGGTTGCATTTCTCATAAGCTTTTTTCCCAGAGCTTTCTTTGCCCAGTGCGCCAAGCAAGAAGGTCACAATCAGGGCGGCGCTACCATTAGGCGAACTAGGTGGCTGCCTAGGATGCTGGGCCAAGGGGGCGCCAAAACTACAATCGTGTGATTCAGAAAGTGACGAACGTACACCAAAAGGATGGAATGAACATGATGAAAGTGAATGAAACACACGATCATGCAGTTTATGATAGGATAAAGGTAGCCTACTACACGATTTCAGGTTTGCTGCAGAAGGATTAATATTTTTCCTATTAATTTCAATTTCACATATACTAAGCAAGTTATGTCGCAATTTGGTATAAATTTAATTCATGCAATGCACTTTTCTAATGTACAAAGCATCCTTCATATTTCCGTAATGTGTGTGATGAGTAGAGTAAGGATCTTTGTATAGGAGGGTTGGGCCCTGGACAGGATATTGCCTAGGGTGCTCACAAGTCTAACAATGGTCTCTTGTCTGAACCAGTAAAGCATGCCCTCCAGGCCATACTTTATCAAGCTCACTAGACAATTTTAAGGGTGCCACTTCTGTTCTTTCCCTTTGTTGATTCTCGATTTTTCCTGACTACGCCGCTTTCACCTGAGTAGGTTTATGTCGAAGCCTTCACTAAATCATGTTTCAGTCATAAAGCGTAGTCAGATTAGTAAACGCTGCCGAAACGCCAGCATTTTTGGTGTTAGTAGCTTCGTTTATGGCTTCTCAAACTTTTTCGTTGTTCGACCATTTAAAAAAAGTTTTTGTTTATGCGACCCATTGATTGACAGCCTAGTTTGATACTTGTACACTGATCATGGTAGCAGGAGTTGCCGAAGCGTTTGCAAAATGTT
>Ga0210059_1008121_pt1 | contig 16608 bp, 15 predicted proteins | sample Ectturendosymbi2_FD_188042 | JGI IMG/M metagenome (GOLD analysis project Ga0210059, IMG submission 188042) | Ecteinascidia turbinata endosymbiont from Florida, USA - Sample 2 (SPAdes) (version 2) | ecosystem: Host-associated > Tunicates > Ascidians > Unclassified | place: Key West, Florida...
TACAGAGGACTTTCTGGTGACGGTTCTGTTGCCACACCAAGCTTTTCATTAGCCATCCCTTTGGTAACAGTGGTTAGATTTTAACGCCATCCATGAGTTCACATTCATAATTTCATTTATTAATCCGCCCCTTGTTGCACTTTAACCAAACCTAACTACATAGCAATGCTAGTCTATAAACCAACACACTAAACAGCATTCAAAACAATGCACTGGCTTAAATGTCATTTATACTGACATGACTGACTAAACATTCAGTCCAACAAGTCAATGTCACCAAACAACAATTTTGCATATCTTGTTTAAGAAAGAAAAATGCTATCTGGCCTGGTATCATCCAACAATCAGTCAATGCAGGCTCACATAGAATAGGTGTCAAGACTAGACTGCAAGGCCTGGTGTAGACTACAGAAGACATTAAAAGAGCTAGAGTGCTCCAGCTAGTCTAGACTACAGATCACATTAGGCCTACAGCTAGCCTTAGTCCAAGTACGCAGCAAACAGCGTCCTTAAAATGTATACTGAAAGAGCCCTATCTTACCAGAACAGGAACAGATTCATGCTGACAAACTTCGAGTTTCCAATTAGCAGATTAAGAGGGGGAATGGGATTACACTACGGTGCAGAGATTACACCACAGGGAAACTGGAAGTCATGGCACAGAAGGCTGAAAAGATGCTTCTGAAGATAATAAATTAGTGATTGTGCAATGCACAACTTTTCCAAAAGTCTGAATCCTAAAAATATCGATAAAAGCGTTTCGGACATCCGTATCCGGTTCCCGTTTGAAAGCAGTTTTTGGATATCCGTATCCGGTTGCAAACTCACTATCCTGCCGGATATCCAACTGGCAAACCGGATAGTGATCATCTCTGGATGACACGGGCCGCTAACGGTCCAGTCTTCGGGCCGTCCGCTAAAGGTTTTGAAACAGTCCGCTAACAATTTTTTTAGCGGTGACGTCATTCCGGGCCGCTGTAGTCTGCTCGGCAATAAGGGAAATTTTTGTTTTGTGCAAAATTTTTGTTTTGTGCAAAATCTAGCAATGAAATTGTTTTCTGCTGTTCTTTCTCTTTCACCGTTCTGCTCATATTCCGTTTCACTTGTTTCCATGCAAATCAGTGAACCATGTTACGAATCAATCAAGCAACAAACTTTCATTTAAGTCTGTCGCTGTTGACCAGGTTTAGGTTTAGGACAGGTGTTCCCAAACTTTCTCTGGCCATGTACCCCTTCAGCATTTCGATTGATAAGTATGTACCCCTAAAATTTCTTATGACGAAAAGCTTGAAGAAAATAACAAAAATATATTTACAAATAAGAATGATTTTGAAAATAATATTCACAGATGAATGTAGAAATATTTCGAAATGATATAGCCTTTATGTGAACATATTTTTCCCTTCAATTGCTAACCTTAAATGTGCCCCTTCAGATAGGAAACATAGCCCTGAGGGTACATGTATCCCAGTTTGGGAACCCCTAGTTTAAGAGTAGAGGCTAAGATTAGGTTAGGGTTCAAGTATTGTGTTTAGGGTTTAGGTTTAGTATGTTACTACTAGCAATTGTAGTGCAGCCTAGCGCACACTTGTGTGTTACACGTTACAGTTGGCGGACGAATAAGTTTTCAAAAGTCAAGGACTCATGGCCGACGTATAGCCAGTGCCTTAAGACTACATGGATTTAGTGTCCATAGGACAATGAACTGAAAACTTTAGTTGTGTTTTGTTACTTGGAAGTGGCTGCAGAACCACCCATGGATCTTTGTATTTCAAAACTTATTCGACTTCCGCCTCGCATGACGCATTTCGAATAAAGTGGTCATTTTTTTACTTAACCAGCATTGATCTGGTGGCCTAACGGATACTTTCCAAGTCTGCCATGCCAATGGTTGAGGGTTCGCCTCTTGATTTGGCGCTTTACATTTTCGTAAGAGAATGCTTCCACGTTTCAATTCGTGGGGCCAGTTTTTCTTTACTTTTTTCAAAACTTTTCAAACATTTCCTTTAGAGGTTAGGTTTAGGGGTTAGCATTAGGTTAGTGTTAGGTTAGCGCGTTAGCTTAGCGTTACCTTAGTGTTAGCTTAGCATTACGTTAGGGTTAGGTCAGCGTTAGCTTAGAGTTTGCTTAGCATTAGGTTAGGGTTAGGTTTACCTTTTGTGTTTACTATGTTTCTACAAAGCATACTGCATTCTCCTCATGCGTTACTGTCACGTTACAGCAAATGGTTGAATAAGGTTTCAAATTTAAAGATCCATCGATGGTTCTGTAGCCACTGCCTTGTTACTTGGCTTTTGAGGTTGCGTTATATTACGGGCCACGGGCCGGAAAATAATTTGTGGTTTAGCATAAACAGGCCGGGCCGGGCGGTTTCCTGTTACCTCCGGGTGGGCCAGGCTGCAAAAGTGCTGGCCCATGCCATCTCTACTATGGACTTCGTGTCTGATTGCAACATCAAATTCAGTATTAAATTAAACAGTTTTTTGAGGTGTTTTAGGGACCTGATTCGGGTCCCTAGAATTGAAAATCGGGTCCCTAGAATCAGAGAAAATTATCATCAGGTCCCTAGAATCAGAGAAAATCGGGTCCCTAGAATCAGAGAAATCGGGTCCCTACAGATCCATACCGGGTACCTAACATTTTCCTTAAAAAAACTGAATTAAATAAGGGACAGTTTCATTATAACCAGTGGCGTAACTAGAGGTTTCAGCCAATGGGGCAAAACTTACGTGAAGTGGTCCCACTGGCTACCATAGGGATCCACTAGCCAACACAGAAAAAAATTTAAGAAATATTAGTGGATCCGGATGTCGTGGGTGTCTTTACTAGCTGAAAAAAACGAAAACGCACTGAAAAACGCAAAAAAAAACAATCTACTGAAAACCAAATTAATGCTAAATATCATAATGTCAGTTGAGGGGACCCAACTTTTACATTTATGACTTGCCAGGGGGGTGCCTTCCCCCGTCAGTTACGCTACTGGGAATAACCAACTAACCGCTGAAAATATTTGAATTAGTCCCAGACGTCAATTAGTTCTCTTTTTCTAACCCTAAAACCGAACTCTAACCCTAACGTTAAACCCTAATCATCTCTTCTCAGCATAAGATATTTGATATCTTCATGAACAGCCATCGCTTGAGAAATGCAGGACCGGGAATACCACTCTGCGCATGTGCAGATGGCGTGAAGCCAGCGATTTTTCAAGTCAGAAATTTCGATTAACACCGGGTTTTCAAAGAATGACCTAAGCGAGATGGTTGAACGCAACAGATATGTCCTCATCTTGATCTTGAGTTGGGATTAGAAGTTGAAAAATCAAACTCTAGGCTAGTCCTAGTTGATCGAAAATTATTAAACCTATTCCAGAAATTGATGTACCCATAATTTGACCATGTGTTAAGCGACACACAGGTGAAGAAAAGTAAGAAATAGCCCTATTTACAGCCATTAGCAAACGTATAGGGCACTTGCATAACTAGGAGGCGCAGGGAGGGCAATTTTTCGCCCTCCCCTGGAAGTATGTGTTGGAAGTAATTTGAAACAATTGGATACAGGTTACTTTAAAAAAATTAGGTCCCTGTCAGAAAACTCTTAGCCCCGCCTAGTGTCCCAAGCACATTACGATTGGCAAGTGCAGTCAGCAGTGCACCGTGGGAAATCTAAGAAGCATGGAACTTATTGGTGGTATGAAAAATACAATTAAACTTCACGAAGAGATGATCACGATATCAAACGAGTTTTCGTAAGATCCCTTGATAGCGTTTTTCGTAAATTACAGTACGTTCCAATAATAAAACCTGACCCAATCGAAAACTTGTGGATTTCATGAAGAATAAAGTGACATAAAAGCAACCAATCATCCTGCGCAATAGACCTTGCAGGCCTACTTGCAATAAAAGTTTGAGTGTAAGATATCAGCCCAGAGTACTGTGCATACGTATCAAACGAATGCCCAGCCGTCTTAATGCAGTAGTGCGGAAGATGGACACAGAAAATACCAAAAACGCTAATTTTGGGTAAAAAGCAACACTGAAGTGCTTCAAATGTTTGTCATTTGTGATTACAGCATTCGTTTAGGCTGTCATGGCCTCGGAAGAATTTTTTCCAATGGGGGCCACTAGCGGAATTTCTCCGTACTTTTTCTAAAGGGGGCCAAAATTGGTGAAATTTGGATTTTCCCCCTCGAAACTAAGAAAACAACCTTTTTTGCTGGCATTTTCAAAATCAAGGGGCCCCTTGGCCTACCCCCCTTCCGACGCCCATAGCTATGCAATCCGTGAATAATAAAGCCAACCTCGTATTAACTCCAATTTGCTTTCAATTTTCGCACTGAAAAGTAGCTGATTAGTAAATCGAAAAATCGCTTCTTTGTACAATTTATTAAGTAACTGCTGCTGTATTACACTCCACCGCCAATAGACATCTCTTGTATCATAAGACCGATTCACGTTATCAAAGTCAGAACGATAGGGAAAATCCAATGATTATCCTATACATTTGCAAATGATGATATTGAACATGTTTGGGGGCTAGGCCCCCTTGTCATTGTGTCGCAGGCCCGTAGCCAGGTTTTAAGGTGATATTTTTTTTAATTACATGCTGAATACAAAAATTTCTGGGCACATTTGGGGTGGAACCAAAAAATATTGGTGGGGCCACTGACCCCGATTTCCTCCGTGGCCACGGGCCTGTTGAGTCTGAAACGAAATACCGCATTTAAAAATCCAATTTGTTCAACCTCGCTCTTAAACTGACTTTACTTGTTTGACTGTGTTTTCCAACTTGTATAACACAATCATTGTTTTGACATTTCGGGCATACGGAATGCTTACATCCTGCATTTAACCCAGTGGTCGATATCGACCCCCAGGGTCAATTGGACCATCAAGGAGTCGAATGGGATCACTGAATGGCCCCTAAATCTAAGCATTTATACGGATTTTGTCATATTTTCTCATGCATTTCAAGTAAAAAGTATTCGAATTTCTTTTTGACACATACTTTCATTGTATTGTATTAGTAACTGTTGGGCTAGGCCACGGGGTCTACAGAAAATTGCCTACTTTAATTGGGGGTTAACGCGCAGAAAAATTTGAGAACCACTGAACAATCTTAAAATAAAATTAACGGCCAGTACGTTTGCTTGGCAACATATCCCTATGTACGTGATACCTTCTATTAGTGTACCACATAACGTCGATCATTTCGTTCATGGTTCGTTGCAAAACAAACCAACGCTGCGCTATATCGTCTTTTGGCACGATTGTTTGAAAGCTTGAAGCAGATGCCTTCCGAGGCAAACTTGTATCAAGTTTGAACCGCTACTGAAGTCTCAGCAATTCAAACTTGTTTTACTTTCAAGAAAATTTCCCGGTAACAACCGTCCTCCGAAAACGTTTCAGACCCATCGCCAGAACGCCACGAAGGAGGGCTTCGTAGTTCACAATTAAACGTACAAAATGGCTTCATTGCGGAGACTAGAGTTTGAGGGGTGTTTGCCCGCATATTTCCGTCTGGCGATTGCTTCGTGAAGTAACCTGAGCCCGAAACTGCGGAAAAGCCCCTGTTGTTCAAATATTCTTCCGCGCAGCATATCAAGGAATTTGCTCCTTAGCCATCTTTAACGTTTTGGTCAGCAACTCGCGACAGTGCTTTCCACAACACACAGCGTAACTGGAAACAGCACAAAACGAGTTCCTTCGCAACTGGCACATCCGCACAACGTAAGCATTTTGCGTGGCACGTTTATTAGTGCAAAGGTGGCTCGGAAGTTTTTCAACAACGAAGTATGACGAAGTAAAACCCGAAAAAAAGCCTCAGACGGGGCGAACGCAAGACATTACTGGAACTCAAAAAACTGCTGAGATAACAAAAAAAGAACGATCATAGTAAGCAATAGAACACTTCTATAGAATCTCGATCCTAGTAATAGTGTCCATCACATTTCCAGCCAAGCAAGCAAGCAGCACGATCGCAATGCAGATGTTCGAAGTGGAACGAAAGTCTTGGCGTAGAATGAAAGCCGCACAACGAAACTGATGTTGCTACAGGGCAGGAAACCCCAAACGGAAAGCCGATCTGCAGACGGCCGCGTCGGTGTGGTCTGCCGGTCTTCAGAGAAAGTACAGCTTGTCGCTGAGCTCAGCTGATACTGGATCGTGGATACTCTGGCCGACCAGGAACGCGAGCTTGTGGGCGTAGAGACAGGGTGCAGGAACGCGAACGGTGCCCTGAAAGCAGTGAAAAAGCCTTTTCAACACAAGCCAGCACCTTTTGTATGGTGTGAAGTCGGCATAGTATGTTCCATAGCTGCCGGCTTTCGACGTCAACAAACACAATTAGTTTTGAGGTAACGCATTCGAACGCGTCGAGTTGCTTAACAAATTTATTTCCGAAATATCGACTATATCACTCGAAAAACAGGAAATGTTTTTTAGCAATGCTGAAATAAACAAAACCGCACACTACTTCTCTGTGACTGCTTCTAAGTGATTCAACGACGGACTCTACAAAACAAGCAAAGAAATCGTATTTGCTCCAAATCCCAGCCATACACGCGATCTTGTGACTCGTTCTAATGCAGGAGTGAAACCTATTCATTATCCCGGGCCGCATAAATTGTGCATTATCGCTGGCGGGCCGCAAATAACATTTGAGTTTATCCTAAAATTTCACCTTTATTTCAATACGAGGGATAGAGGTTTCTTATGACATACTATCTGCTTATCACGGAGCTTCGCTTTGACGCAATTTTGTACTCTTAAACTGTGTAACGAAACTTCTGATGCGGGCTATACGAAACGTTCACACGGATCGCGTTGGCCCGCGGGCCACAGGTTCCCCACCCCTGTTCTAAACGAATCACATCAAGTACCAAGCCTGCAACCCCATGCCAAGCAACAGTCCTCCAGAGCCAGGGAAGACAAACCTCAGGAAAACATTTTTTTGAGTCAACACGTATAAATCCGGTAAAAATTTCATTTTTCGCAACTGTTCTCAGTGCGCAAAACAAACTCACAGGCCAGTTGTAGTACATATGGCATAACTTGTAGGCGAGTTGTTGCAGATGGTCCGGCTTCAGGTCTGACGTGTCGTGGACCACGTTGTAGTGGGTGGGAGTGACGGTCCCCTCGCGTACGGACTGGCTCACCACGTAGAAGTCGTACCTGATGCACACGCATCTGATTGAAAACTCGCACGTCGCGTTTCATATCCAGGTCAACTCGAGCCGAGTTAAGGTTTCATCAAACTCGCTTAAAGCTCGCATTGCTCGGCACGAGCGACATCAGCTGAGCGATGTAAAAAAAGATTGTGCCAAGCGTTCGTTCGAGTACACGTGCACTTGCGAACCTTTTTCTCAGTGTCGGACTCTGCACTGCAAAGAAGTGAACAGTGCTCTTGAAGAAGCGCTCAAGGTTGGCTGAAAGGTTTCACACTTTGTTTCACAGCAGTGGTTCCCGAACTTGGGGTAATATGCGATACTTCGGGGGTTTGTGCAGAACCAAAAGCACTATGTTGTTCTATATTATCAGCGATAACTGCGAAACATTCGAGGGTAATAAGACGTAATCGCTACCTTGATTTGGGTAACGGCTCGACGATGTTTGGGAACCACTGCTTTACAGTGTTTTATAAAAGTTGATGTTGGGTTTGAAATGAACTCCTGAATCAATTGCCACTAGCGGTGAAACAAATTTGAATGAGTTTTCAGTGGTTTTCAGACACAGTGCAGTGACAGGTTTGGGACGGAAACAGTGCGGGTTGGGAGTGAACAACAAATTTCAACCAACCCAGGGCTTTAAACGCGAGCCACGGCCGATCGTCGCACACAACACGACGCATGAAGTATCGCTGCACCAACAACACACGACGCAACACCTGTACGTTCAAAATTCACACGCTATGGCTTCAAGATGTGACGGAATACGAAGCCCGCGTACTTTTTTTTGATTAACGGTATTCTTGGTGACGTTGAGATCATATGCTGACACAATTCTTCTGGAAAGTTCTACGAGAAGTGCTCACTGCTGATAGTGCAGCGCGGTGTGGCAGTGCATCGATGTTGAGCTTGATCGTGCAGCAGTTTCAAGCTACAACAAATTGCACTAGCACGCCGCGTGCTAAGCTAAGCGTGACTATGGTGGTGAAATGCATAATAATCAACGGAAGAGCTTATTTCAAAAAGGTAACGGCAGACCGTATGTTTCCCCACAGACTTAAGCTTCGTTGGGGGTTGCGTAGCAGGTGCCAGCGAACTACAGCCAATCAACAGGATCACGTCTTCTATTTTCGGCAATTTGCTAGAAAAAATGTTTTTGCGTCTTTAAGTTAATGCACGCTACCTCCCTATTGCTAACTTACGATGATATACTTAATTGCTTCCCCAAAACGCAACGTCGAACCAGGAAGTATTGATCGCAGTAGTTATGTGACCGGACTCGCATTCTCGCTGTTATCCAGAAAACTATGAAAAACCTTTAGGCACCCTTCAATATTCGAACTTTTGTGTAAAAATGTTTCTTGACGAAACGAACTTCCAATTTTCCTAGTCGGCCAAACCAGCCTGGGAGATGTCTTTGCAAGGTCATTTTCCGTTAAACACACACAGTCCACATGGCAAAGCAAAATTTAATCAAGCCACTAAAAATAATGACATCCAACAGTGGGAGACCGTACAAGCATTGGTCGTGAACTGATGTCCTTTGAATGATCACCAAGGCTTCCGCCACATTCCTGGCGGGATATGGTGCAGTACACGCGTAACAAATTACAACAAAATTTTGAAAAGGCATGTTGTTTCAGAAGACAAACGAAGCTAGGTCCTTGCGAATACTGAATGAACTTTGCAACTATCTGTGCCTGTTTTTTTTTCCGGTCATTGACCACAATTTTCTTGAAGTGATTGAAAAAAATCAAACCGGTTATAATGTCCGAAAAGGTAGGCTATCGTTACGGCGAGTTTTGGTACTATTCGGAACATATGACCGAAATGTCTCGGCCGGAAAAAAAAAACAGATCTGTGCGATGACTACGCAACAACAAAACTATTTCGACCAGTGTCACACCATTCAATTTTCTAACCTTGCATGCGACAGACACGGCATACTGTACCAGCGGACAAGGCTCAAAGGCGGCTGCAACAGGCTTGACACCGATCACAGGTAAAATAACGCGATCACTGTCGTCTGCACTGAACCATTAAGGTCATACGTAACAAGCACAGTTGTTCCTACCACTTCTTTCTGGTAACGACATCGTCTACCACAGTTCCGGGCGGGGGGTTGTCCAGCCTGGCCTCTCGTCCTTTTCCACGCGACCGGAAAAATCTGGTATTGACTCGTTTCTTCACCACAATGAACGTTAGGCTTGGTCTTGAATAGATACATTTAGGAGAAAAAAAAGAAATCGTTGGTAAGCTTGGAGAAAGAGATGCTGTTAAGCGTGAGCTATGAAGCGCAGCTGAAATAGCCAATGCGTAAAAATCGGTTTTGGACGAAGTTGTGCTCTTTCATTTTTGCTCTGAAAAGAAAAATAAAATCTTTCTTGCAGTGATTAAGCGGCAAAACTTATATTCTGCTTCGCGCGGACGCTAATTACAAAACAATTTTGCCGCAAGAGCGAAATGGTAACATTTGTTTTGTATGTAACGACACGTTAAAGTTTGCAGGCGTGCAAAACGTTTTCGACTTCATCAAAAGCAAGATCACGACAAAGAGCAAGACGTTGTTTTGTATCGCACCAACTACCCCCTGAACGATAGGCGGCGCATTGGCGAGGGGTTTTAATTGCCACAGGCGTGGATTTTTTTTGCGAGCCTATGAGCAGTTTCAGAGTAAAAGTTAGCATTTTTTGGTGACACTTATATCTGATGAGTGCACAAAACAGTAGTTCGTCAACTGCGTGGAAGAATTTGAAGAAATTAGGTACGGGTCGAGAAAAAAACACCTTATGCCATTTAGATAGATGCTTTCCGCAATTTCATTGAGGTAAATCGCCCCGGCCTAAATTTTTGATTGCCAGCTAGCGGAAGATCACGTCAGGTTGAAGCGCCCCTCGGTGGCGCAAGCACGCTGCCAGTACAAGCAAACGCCACAGGCTGACATTATCACAAGCGGTCACGTGCAGCGACACACACACAGCCAGCACCTGTAGTTCTCTCGGCCGTTTTCTTTCAAGCAGTCGATGAACTGCCTCACTTCGTAGTTGACCACCATGTCCAGCTGACCGTCACCGACACCGTCACGAAAGACGATGACTCGATTTGGGAGCTTTTTGTTAAACTCGAAGTATTTGCGCAGAGCGCCTGTAAAGACAAGTACTGCGTTTCCGTGTCCACTTGTGACATGGCCTGCAAGCTTGGCCTCATGGCTCAACGGCGTGGGCTAGGTAGCGCGTGCGTTTCCATGTCTAGTTTTTGGTTGGCCCGGAAGCTTCACTGCTGAGATGCTGTTGACGCCGCCAAATGAGCTGGCGTTAAGATTGCTGTACTGAAGCATTACGTTTGAGTTATACCATAGCTGTCTGTGCATGCTGTGTTGATGTTTCCAACTAAGCAATAAAATATCATTCGTTAACGGCTGTGTTGCTTGCGTACAGAAATTATCGGCAAATACAACACTTATTAGGTGGTAGAGTATGGACGCTTTTCTGCGCCGTAAAGTCAGAACCTGTTTGCTGACTTTTTTGATTTTGTGTTGCAACCTTGCAAGAAGATCGCTTGTCTTGCATAAAGTAGCACTGGTTCGTACAGTGCAAAGATTACTTGCAGAATGTCCCGCAGGTACTGGATGCGAAACAGGTTAGCTGCGGAACATTTCACATGCTACAGCGTATACAAACGATACTGCAAAACCTCGAATTAAGAAACTTAAATTGTTGGAGGTGCTGTAGAATTGCGCCTAAACTTTTCTTGAATTGAGAAGTTTTAGTAGCTGCTGTTACAGCTGTACTAAAGATTAGGCTAGAGGCTACTGCATGAGCTGTGCAACACATGCCATGATCAGGAAGATAAAAATTGTATAAACACCTCGTAAAACATTTGCGATAGGCAATATCAGCAGATGGTTCAGTCTACAGTAGAAGCGTCAACACTTTTTTGCACTACTGCTATTGTACCAAAAGTTGGGGATAACGTGTTTGCTGCATCGTTTACTAATACTGCAATAAATATTTCATATGTAAAATTTTGTCACTACTAGCTATGGAGTATGAGTGTAATCGTTACTGTGTTATTAAAACCCACCACAACTCTACAATACTGCACTGCAAGCAGTTTACAGTCAGGCCTAATACACACACTGTACTTGTAGGCCTGTTGTCTCCCGCTAATCATCCCAACGTCGCGAAGGCCAAGCTTGACGAGCTAAGTAACGGGCCAAGTCCACCTACGTTTGATGGCCCAGGATTGAAGCTGATCTGATTTGATGGCCCGCTTGCGGAACTTGCGTCACTTCCATATATGGAAGCATGCCCAAAAACGCGGACATGGAAACGCAGCAAAGGACATGCTTCCATTGCGCAAGAACTCAGAGCTTCAGGTTGGCGATATATTTACCACCATGCGCAAACGCACACTCGCAACCAAGAAGTCTTGACGAAGATAACAACGTAACAGGTTTTATTAGAATTTTACCCGAAATAAAAATGTGCGGCACGGGCTTCCTTTTTCACGTTAATCGTTCTACTCTCAAAAAAAGTTCAAAAGTTGCAGACGATCCCGCATTTCTTAACTTACGAAAGCTAACATTTCATGAAATGAAGAAGAGCAAGCGCCACCGCATCAACTAACTTTGGAAAAAAGAGTATGCTGGTACGATCGAGTTTGATCTTACAGCAGGAGCGCTTCAGCACACATTTGAAAAAATCGCAGAGGTAAAATTTAGCGCATATTCATCAAGACTCACCTGTAAAGCATCTCCTCAAACCATCGACCAACTCCACACCAGAGTGCTGGAAGCACACATTGGAATACCACCTTCAAAAAAATACCATCTTTTTCACTAAAAACCGTTCCAATAAATACTTGAAACTAGGTCGTAACCACCGTAGTCAGCAAAGCCTGTTAATCCTTCAAATCACATTCGCAGAGCCCAGGTTAAGAATCCGTGCATTAACGCCTGAATGACTGATACTGCCGCTGGAACAGATTTGTGGGAGGATGGTTTCGCGAATGCTGTATTAAGTTATGAAAAGCCATGCTGCTTTGCTCTGTCACATAAGCAGCGAGATTTTAGCTGCAAGGGCTTGTGGGCGATTATATTTCTCTCATCTCCCGGCGATCGTGGAACGGGAAAACGAAAAGTAACTAATTGCCGAGCGGCTTTAGCTTCGCATAATGCCCAGGCCAGCAGTCTGGCGTCAAACGACATTACCTGGTGCACCATCCATTGAGGCCGGCAATGAAGCCAGCGACCGATCTGCCCTTTTGCGCCGAATCGTGGTAGCAGTCGATGCCGATGACCATGCTGTTCCCGAGCTAAAGCAACCGGTTTAAACAACTTTTGTCCAGTGGAGTTCGATAAAATCAGGTATCCATTGATTTTTGAAGTCAAAGCAAGATACTTGCAAGTGCAATGCATGTATAAGCGTCCTTGTATCACTCATCCACGTTTGCATACTTACCAAGCCTCGCGTTAACGTACAGCGTCTCTATCACCAAATCCTGATCGGGTCTTAAAAAAACGACCCAATACACTCAACATGTTACCGATTGCTATGTGGGTCGACGCCAGCCATAAAGTTTGATCCGTAATGATGACAGTGTTCGCTGAGTGGTAAAAAACACTTTCGTATTCGTGTGACTAACAATCGACACGAACGAATACATGCGAATCCCCTCCATCCTGTTTCAACAGACAGCCAGTGTCCATCAAATGCAATTTGATTAATTCCTGCAATTTGCAACAGTTAAAGCACACGTGGGCGGTATTTCAATGCTGGACGTGACAGAATCGAATGCAATCTTGTTAACTGTTAGGGACTTGAACCCGTGCTAGTTGTTTTACCATTTCGTGAACAATGTCACCACTGCGGTTCCAAAACTGTTCACACACCACGTAGCGAATGGTAACGTTTTCCGTAACCACCAGCAGTGGTGGTTCCTCTAAGAAAATTCTGTACTGAGCAAATGTTTGTTTTGTTGCGCGCCAAACGCATGCAACTGCGCAACCATGCAGATACACACACAGTGAAGCGCTCCCAACGTTGAAAGGGCTATGCAATATATATATATATATACCGTATTAAATTTAGAATGTTGTAAGTGCGCCAGATTGAGATAGCACTGCGCAAATTGTCTCATAGTAATGCGCAACTGCGCACCTTATAGGGATCATTTGACCACCAGTTGTTCAATGTAGGACACAGACCGCTTCACACTGAAGGTATAACAATAGCACAACAGACTCACCGGGATCTTTACCATCCACGCTTCCCCGCCCAGCTTGCAGTTGATTTGTATGGCAATCTTGGTGGCAACGCTCATCACGCGCCCTGGCTTGGACAGAGTTTTCGACAGCACAACCTGAAAATCATGCATGGATTCATTGTCAGGTACACACGTAACGGCGTCGCGATTGGCTGCTTTTCCAGTTACGTCAAAATAAGCAAGCCATACTTTGCGTAATGATGCCAACTTCCACAACTTGTATTTCAAAAGATACGTGGAAAGCATGCCGATCATTTCTGGAAATGAACAAGACTGTAACCGATTGCATCAAAAGTGAGTGGGACACGGGGTGAATGGATGGATTGGCTTAAGAAGCAGATCAATTAGCAGCGAAGAACAACAAGCTGGACCTACCTTTGTAGTCGATTTTTCTACACCAGGCGACAACGCATATGGAATCACGACATTGAATCATGCATTGGAGCAGCGTTTCTTAAACATTCTGAATCACAGACCCCCAGTACATTTTAAAGACCCCTCAAAAAGAAACACGGCATTAAATATTTGAAATCTGACTGTTAAACATCGTCGTAGTAATCGAAATACCTGTAAATCACATTCCCAGGTTAACAACCAGTGCATTAGAATACTGCGCGCGATTCTGTGGCGGATAAACGAAAGATCCTGGTCACTGGATCGGAGAAGTTTAACCCGGATTGATCGACCACTGCTTCCTGTTTGCGGCTTTTTTCCCCAAACCACGGCTCTTAGTGCGACACCATGCATTACACCGCAACCACATTACGACGCAACTCAAACTATCCACGCCGGACCACTGCTTTACAGTGTTTTATAAAAGTTTATGTTGGGTTTGAAATGAACTCCTGAATCAATTGCCACTAGCGGTGAAACACATTGCATGAGTATTTAGTGGTTTTCAGACACGAAAACACTGTAAAGTCTATCCTCGCCGGACGCCGTAGTCTTTTACCAAGAAATTTTTTATGAACACAGTCACCATGCACAAGAACGACAGCAATAAACTATTCGGGTGAGGACTTCGATTCCACGCATACCAAGCACACCAGGCGAAAATCGTTGAAGCAGCTGTCGTACCAAGACAAAGGAGGCCCCAAAAAGTTTCAACCGAAAATAATATAAAATCTTACCTGGCTTGGAACAGGAATGTCGATGCAGCAGAGTTTCTTCACAGCATCGTACCTGTCCTTTCTGTTGTTTGGCATGAGACAACAGATCTGCAAAAAAGTAAATCAATTGCCGATTTGTCAAACCTAATTAGTTAGAAACCAATGCAACGGGACCTCTATTATGGATGAGATAGGTGATGCAAAAAAAACTCATAGAAAAACACAAATCAATACCACTCCAGTAAGTATCAGGATAATGAAGCTTTATAGGGTACAAGTTTTTTTTATAGGTTATTAGTTTTGTTATTGGTTAGAAAAATAATTGTGAATAAGAATATCCGGTAGCAGCGTGAGTCTTTGTTTTCTTGGTACAAGTACGCGCACTTACGAGTTGTGTGTTCGGACTGCGGCTCATCACGTCCTTGATTGTCATCTGGAACTCATCGGAACGGTCAGTGCGCGCTTCCAACACTTGCGGGCGCGCAATATTAAAGCCCATGGTTCTTGCGACCTGAGTGCAGCACGTCAAGTGTTAAGCGCCAGTCCAGCAGCACGCAACGACACGCAGGGTCGCATCATGGTGTACAGCCAGTCAGAGACGTTTGAGATAAACATCGCGGCGAAGCTCAAACAGAAAAGCACTGCAGCATTTCTGTCTTAAGGATTTCGACTATGCGAAACATAGTCGCATTGCAAAGCTTAAACAATCTTCGAGATGGTTGACCAGCTTTTTGGCGTTGGCAGTCAAATGACCGTTGGTGATGATCAGGGCCGGATCTATACGTGTGGAGGTCCTCAGCACCGCAACGAAATATTATTCAAGATCAAGGAACAGGGTTCCCATACATTTTTAAAATCTTTTCCATACTTTTTCAATACCTTTTCAATACTAAATTAATGTAATAAGTTCAATACCATTACTACAAAGTCAATTTTACACATTGGTCAACACTGCGTAAATTATGGATTTTGCCGTCAGTAAAATTCTGCTCAGATACCTCAGATTTCTTTTCCATTTAGAACTTCCATACTTTTTCAATACCTATTGTACATTTTGGCCAATTTCAATACTTTCAATACTGCGTGGGAACCCTGAAGGAAGTACTATTATCGGTTAGCTGTAAACATGTAATCTTAAGTTGTACATTGAACTTAATTAAGTTTGTACAGTTTGATGAATGCAAGATTCTGGAAAAAGATATCAGTAACAAAAGAAAAAATGACAGTAATTTCAATAAATACAAACTTGTCTTCGTTTCGTAATACTGTACTGTACTGTTGTTTTAACTATTTTTATGATTATTCACATTAAATATATCAAACCAGCCTTAACCAGGGGGCTCACGGCTCATTACTGTGGAGGACCTTAGACAGGTGCCCGCACTTTGCCCTCCCATAAATCCTGCCCTGGGTGTAACAAGCATTTCCACAGCACGGATTGCAACGAAGCATAGAATGGCCACCAAAATCGACGCCTTAACGCGTTCCTAGGACTGATGCCACCACTGCCACACGCCGATTGGTTAATTCGAGTTACAAGGGTGTGTTGTGCGTATTCGCCTTTGGAAGCCGATGTGAATGACGTTTCGAAAAAAAATTTTAAGATCAAAGTATTTCCAGCAGCCATGTAAACTTAGTGCTATTATCGCCGTATTGTTGTGGTGACCCAAAGAATGCGCAACGATGCTGACGTTGGTCAATGTCCTTCCAGCAATGACCATTCCACACGTTAACAAACGTTCCGACCAGTGGAGTTGTAGCAAACTAATTAACTTAAAATCGTAGATTACCACGCTGCAACAGAGCTGCATAAAAACTGTTAGCTCTTTTAGTCCGATAAAGAGCTCTCCAGAAGCAGCAAACAAATAGGGGAGTTTTAGGCAGCGATGTGTTGTGTGCTGGATGCTCTACGTGTTTTGCTTGGCTGCTACGATTTATGTCTAACTGAGCTCTTTATTTTTAAGCAATAAGAGTTTTAAGCTTGTAAACGGGTGTAAGTAACTGTGCTGAGACAAGTGCAGCGGACTATATGAAGTTCTGTTATCAAGTGTGCTTGAATAACAGTTTTTG
>Ga0210059_1008122_pt1 | contig 16607 bp, 10 predicted proteins | sample Ectturendosymbi2_FD_188042 | JGI IMG/M metagenome (GOLD analysis project Ga0210059, IMG submission 188042) | Ecteinascidia turbinata endosymbiont from Florida, USA - Sample 2 (SPAdes) (version 2) | ecosystem: Host-associated > Tunicates > Ascidians > Unclassified | place: Key West, Florida...
CAAAATAACTGTGATGGGTTCATTATCCCCTTCTGAGTTGGACAGTGAATGGTTATTAATTGTGTTCTGGGAGTCGAACCGTTTGATTTTTCGGGTTCAGGTTCAGTTAAGGTTCGATATTTTTTGTCCCATTCGGTTCAGCTCCGGTTCGGTTTTCAAAAGTTTCAAAATAACGGTTACGGTTCAGTTCGTGTTTGGCCAAAATAGCTCCAAAACCGGTTAATAAACCTCCGGTTCGTTTCGGTTCGACTCCCTGGTTGTGTTCTCTGGAAAGTCAAAACTTGCTTTGTCAGACATTTCATAAAAATTGTTGGACGTGTGCCGATACGCTTTGGCACGTTACATAACCAACCCTAATAACTCAGCATCCATGCACTGCACACCCTACAAACAGATCTCGCACCCCTTAGGGGTGCGTGAACCCCTGGTCTCTAGGTAGGTTCACGATTCGATCTCGTATGTCGTTCATATAAAAGTGTAACTCGCGATCTTTGCAGCAAACAAATCTACTTCAATGGACAAAAAAAGTGATCTGAAACTCATCGCTATGTTTCTTGGAAAGTTGGTTAATATTTGGTGAAACATGTGGTTGTTTTTATTGTTGGGCTGTTTTGTTATGGCGTTTTGGTAAATTTTGATGCTTTTTTTCTAAACCAATATTTGGATTAAACAGTAATTGTATTATTTTGTTCTGACTAAGCGTTTTGTTTGTCTGAAAAGTCTTTGTTGTGTGCTGTTTTGACTTTAAAAATATTTATCCACCTCTCATCCAACGAAAAAGTCGCCTTGAAAAAGTCGGGCTACCTAGTACCTTTTCCTTGGTCTTCAACTATACAGTCACAGATTGCAGTGCAGATGTTGGCTTATCTCATTTTTTGCCTCTGAGACTAGGCTGTCACTGCCCTGCTCAACTTATAGTTTGGGCCACCCATAATTAATTGAAAACTACCAGCCTAATACTCGAAAGTTGGCTGTGCAGCAAAGGCAATATAATAAATTGAATGTTTACAAAGTTGTATGAATCAACAAGTGTAACTTAACGATCAATTTTTTATATAAATCACCCTAAGGCGAAGTTCTATTTTTATGTGTATAATCGTGCAAGTTTTAGGCTATTGTGACTGAAATAGTAAGTGTGAAAAAAGCATATTTTTTATCATCCTAAGCTTGCACTAGTTGTAAAGTACGACGTCGACATGTGAATCATGTTTGCACCACTGCAACATCCATCTACCAAGAGAAGGTATGTAAGAAGTGCTATTGCAGGTCATGTTACATTTGTTTCAGAAAGATTTCATACCAGAGTGTGACTACAGTGCTAGCATGATTGCTACAGGCTGCTAATATGTTATCATAAGCGGTCAGCAGTTTGGGCATTATTAAATGGTGCATGTTTTAATTTTCAAGCAAGATATGATCCAAGTGTTCATGTGTCATTTAACCTCATTTTATTTTAATCCATTCTTGGTCATTCTGCATTGCAGCATTTGCGATTTGTCTTTTTAGCCAGATTTTTAAATTACAAGTCAAAAAAGGTATAGCTGAGAATGCCAAACTAAGAAGCTTTGATGAAAATCTGATCCTTGAAGTTTGCAAACATGAGCTGCTTTGTTATGTAAAATCACTGTCATACAACAACAGACATAAAGATATAGTGTGGGAAGATATTGCAAAAAACTTAGTCTGCTACAGGTAGCCTATTTGCAAGAATATAAATCAGCATGGGTAGATTACAACATAACTCTGACTTTAAGACCTATGTTAATGCTGTATAGTTTCATTAAAAAAATTGCTGCTCTTGTTTGGTGTATTTCACAGACAGCTTTTGAATTACTTTAACACACAGCACGAAGAAGTCATATTTGGATATTTCAGTTCAGTAACATTTACCTGCAGCCACTATATAAATATTTTTTGTTCAAGATTGTAAAAACCGGTGGAAATCAATTTGAGACCATTTCAGCAAAGAAAAGAAAAAACTCAGAACAATACAGATCAGGAGCATGTGCAAGCAACAGTCAGCCTTCGCAATTTTAATGGGATGGCAATATTGAATTTTCTAGATCCATTTGTTCAGCCAAGAAGGTATAGTTTTCATATAAATTTCTTGTGTTATTTTTAGTAATTGCATATACTGTAGTACATTGTATCATCATCAATGTTTCTTTACCCTGAGCAGTTGATAAGGGCTTGGTTATTTTGGCATATACAAATGTAGTTCCATTCTGAGTCAGTGTGGGATTGGCTGTATTACCATCATGTACCATCTTACTTGTGTGAGGTACCACAATCAATGCATTATTTTGGTTTATTTGGTGTTCCACGTCACTTAAACATAACAGCATTGTATCAAATTTTGGGGCTGATGAAGACACTCCAGGTGGTGGTTTGCTGTTTGTGGTGTATTTGCTACAGGCCAGAGCACTGTTGGATGAAGAAGATCCAAACATATAGAGGAGTCTAGCATCTCAGTTTCTGAAAGTTGTTGCACTGACCCAAGTGGTGAGGATTCTTGTATTACAGGTACACAGCCCCTTTGAAGGTGAAAGTATTTTGCTAATGTTCTTGGTACCTGGTGTTTTACTTGTTCTCATTAGCAGTGCTGGTTGCTACCAACCTGATTAAGTTCTGAGAGTTCTACATTCATGAATTACTGCTTTTAGTTGAATGTGGTTGATTCATAGTGAGGCAAGTGAATCTCTGAAATGTTTGAGCAACCCTAATGTATCTGCTTGAGTAGTTTGCAGCTTGTACCAGTTCAAATAGTGCTCACACTCAATAAAATTTTGCTAGGTGCTACACAGTAATTTCAATTTTATAATGAACAGTCTCAGCAGTTGTTGATATCTTTCAAATGCTGTTTGTGCGCTGAGAATCCAGAATTGGTAATAAAGTTCCACTAATCAGTAGCTTGCCAAGCATTGTGCTGACTATTCTGGCTTGTAAAGGTTTTCTAAAAGTTTTCAAGTAAGGGTATTCTGAGGAAAGTAGTAAGTTTGTTAAATTAAGCTCATTTCACAAATTTTTTCAAGAAAATATCACCTGTGTTGGATGTGCAACTTTGTTTTAATTCACATTTCGATCATAACTTTTACCAGGGATGTAGTGCTTACAAAAAAAGTGCAGGAACGCATCCAAAAAATAGCCATTTAAAACAGCTTCCAACTAATTTTAATGCAAAATGTGAAAAAGGTGGTGGAATGCCATTCCCACGCATTCCTGCCCCACTACACCCCTGACTTTTAAAATATTTTGAACTTTACTCTTCACAATTGCTTCGTTTCTAGGCATCACTTCAGCTTTTTTCTTATTACAAAACGTTTTACGTCTGTGAACTGAATTTCTCCTGATACTTTTGGAGTACAGTTTGGAGCTTTCGAGCCTGATAGCATAGAATGCAAAGCTTTCAACTGTAAGCATTGCCTTTGTTAATAAACTTTTAACTGAAATCTCCAAAATGGAGGTGAGAAAAACGGAACATTTTGTGAAAGGAAAGAAGCAGCAGGTTCTAGGAGGCAGGAGAAAGAGGAAAGCTGAAACAGAAGATGATAAATTATATAAGGCGATTTCTATTTTAAATGAGAAGCCAGGTAGTTTTTCAAGTGTTTTCACAAGTTTTTTCATGCAATTTTAATACAAACTTGATGCATGCAGCTGCAACAACAAAACCAGCTGAATTCAATCTGTGGCCCATCAGTCGCACGTGGCCCAGTCAAGTTTTGTTCAGCCCAATTTAAGTTTCCGTTGTAGCATAAGTAGCATACATACTGACAACCTTTCCTTATTTTGATAATCTTTAATTTGACATTTTTGATGCAGGTGGTCCTCAGTGCCACTTCATCACGTCTACTGCGTGCTGGGAGTTTTCCATATGTCCACTGACACCTGGGTGCAAAAATTATTACTACAGTAGTTTTCTCGTTTCTACCCTTTTTTCACTGGCACTACACTTGCATGTATGAAATCACGCTTAGGAGTGGTTAAAGGTACCAAAACAGACGTTACCCATTGTAGTTTGGATTACTAAGTTTGGTTTGCTAAGATCAAATTGAGTCATTGAATGAGCGGCCCTCAATATGTCATTCAATGTGCAGCCATGGTTAATTAAGATACTAACATAATTTTTGGCTCAGTAGGCAATTTCGGTTGGACACAGCTGACCTAAACAGCGCTGCATTTCCTGATAATGCTTTTCACAGGATCTATTGCATATTACTGTATTTTTTGGCAGAAGCTCTCAGTGATTCCGATGAGCTGTTCTTATACAGCTTATTGCCTTCTGTTAAAAGACTTCCTGAACCAGTCCGATGTAATGTGGAAATGGACTTGTTCAGGACAGTTAAACAAGCTGTTCTGGACCACGAGCATCAACAAAGTCCACAGAAGATTAAGGACTGTTAGCAGACCAAAATGTACAAATACATCTATGGATCGCAGGCACACATGAAACAAAATTGAAGTTTTCAGCTTAAGTTTTATTCACTGCCGAAAACATGTTGCTGCACATCTTGAAAAAAGCGTATAATCAACAGCCACGATTTTGTTTTGTTGCCTTAGCAGCCTCAGCGCTGTGTAGCTTCTGAAACGGCAAACTTTGAAGAGTATTCCCTGAATCTTTTTTTTATTGCCTTTGCCTTGGCTGTGCAACGTCCGGGGATTCTGTGCAGTAGTGTCGTATCTTTGATGTTGCCTTCACAAGTGACTTCATCTACGATGGGCAACTCTCGTGACGTGCCTGTTTGTGTTCTGTTTGCTTGAATAATATCTTCCCGCAGAAAATTGTGGAGTACAGTTGCTGCTTTCACGATCAGTTCAGCTTTGACTAGCATTGGTCGCCTGAAAACACCAAAACGTGCGGCTAGAATTCCAAAAGCGTTTTCAACTACTCTTCTAGCTCGAGACAGTCTGAAGTTAAAATTTAGTTGACCTTCAGTCAGATTTTTACCGGGATAGAGACGAAGAAGATTTTCCTTAAGAGGGAATGCTTCATCCCCTAATAACACAAATGGTAGTGTAGTTTCCATTCCAGGTAATGGTGAAGGTTCAGGAAGTCCCAAACTGACGTCTCAAAGCCTTTTTTAGAATTCGAAAGCACGTATCCATCACTTTGCTTGTTGCCATAAGCCCCCATGTCCACCATTACAAACCGGTAGCGTGCATCTACCACAGCAAGTAGGACAATACTAAACGTCTTTTTGTAATTGAAAAACATTGATCAGCTATTTTTGGTGCTTGCATTTGAACGTGTTTTCCGTCAATTGACCCAACGCAGTGAGGTAAGTCCCACAGTTGCAAGAAGTCCGATGCCATTTCAGTCCATTTTTTACAGTCGGGAACGGACATGTAAATAGGTTGTAGCACGTTTCACGAAGTCGAACATGTTTCAGCGACTATCCCTGATACTGTAGACTTGTGTAGGCGGAACGAAAAAGCTGTGATTTGAAAAGCATCGCCGCTGGCCAAAAATCTGCAAATAAATTTGCAGTATAAACGAATAAATACGTTTGTTTGTCTTAGTAGAAATCATTGTTTCTGATTTTACGTGTGCCACCTGAGCATCACTGCAAGTCTTTCATCGGCGCATATAGGCTTCCTCAACTCAGTAGTCTGCTTTGTAATGAACGGTCAATGACGTGCAGCAACTTTGAAAATTGCTCGGGCGTCATTCGGAAGTATGTTTTGAAATGGTCTGGCCGCTCACATTTCATCGACTGCACCAAGCAACGGTACTTTCCTGCGAAACAAACGAATGACCTCTTTTTTCAGTGGCCATGGCCACCTATCAGTAGAGCCCAACATGTCACCAGAACACAGCATTTGTGTAAGTAGTTTTCTCCCTGTAGGGCGGATGCAGCATGCATGAAGGGCCCCGTGAAAATAAAGGAAAGTAGTTTTAGGAGTAGTCAGGATCTTTTCCGCAAACTACTATCAGTGAGGGGGCAAACATGAGTTTCTCACATGAATCTCGCTAAAAGATCAAGATTTTTTCTTGTTCAGGAGCGGAACAGGACTTTTCGGTCTGGGCCGTTTCGGTCTCGAGACATTTCGGTCAGACGATGAAATCTTGCAGAAATCTTACATTAATGCAAAGTACAATGACAGGTTTTCTTTGAACATACGTTAATCAACGAATCAGGCCAGGAAAAACTGGGGAATTTGGAAATGTCATTCCTGGGAAATATGACATGCTCGCAGGAAATTTTTCGCAGCAATACTATCAATTTTTGCAATTTTTAAGGAGTTTATAAAACAACTTCCGCTAAGCGCGAATCGACTTTCAACGCAGCAGGTCACATTGCTCGACTTCCGGAAATCGAGGTGTTTGATTCAAAGCGCACTCCCTCCATCATAGGTTAGTAAAGGTCGATGCATTCCCTCAAAGCATGCTCCTTCACGAATCGCAGTAGCGGCAAGCACTGTCGGCAAGGTATTCTACTCGGCATATAGTTTCATTGTCATGCAACGTAACTAAATCAGTGGTGTCTCGAGCCGAGTCAGAGTCTTTGATTACGATTTATTATATTGTAGAATGCAAGCTTGATTGCTTCGTATATTTGTGCCACCACATCCTTCACTGATTATGGTTGTTAACTTGGGGTCTATGTGTTGGGCTTTGTTACTTTTCAAGTTTTTTCGTTCCATGTCTGGCCTTTCGCATTCATGTTGCAGGTGACCTGAATCAGAAACTATCGTTCGTAGCACGCGTTCGCTCGCGCTTTACTCGGGCTGATCCATTAGAGCCCGAGCTGCTCTCTGCAATCAGGTATTTAAGTATTTTTTAACATAATTCATATCAGGTTAAATCGTTTTTTTTTTAAGCAACAGATTTGCATAGAGCAGTGGTTTTCAACCTTTTTTGTACCGCGAGTCAGCGATCCATTATAGCAACCCACTATAACCAACGGCCCTCATCTAAAACTCGATCAAAGCAAATGTAATACAGATGTGGGCATAAAAAATCTACACGACCCCTCCAAAAATGGTTCACGACCCATCTGGGGAGTGCTCCCTCAGAAAAATGTACGCTAAGCAAATGTTTGTTTCAGTGCGCATGCAATTGCGCAACCATGTAAACACAGGCAGTAAAGCGTTTCAAGCGTTACAGAGACTATGCGGTATATATACGATATTAAATCTGGACTGTTGCTAGTGCGCGAGAATGACATTCCACTAGACAAGTGGTCTGTTGGCACTGCGCATTTGCGCATCGTGGAGCAGCGTTGTAAACGGACCTCACTGTGAAGCCCGAAACCGGCCCAAGCCTGAACCTGGCCCAAGCTCGTCATTTATTTTTGAAGTCCAATTTAGGCCCGATAGCCAAATTTACCGAGTGAGTTGAGGTATGTGCAACTGCGGGGAAACAAAAAACGTAGTGTACGGGTATAGCTGCAGTTTTAAGGTTGTATCACACCCAAAATAGCAACCACCTTGACCAAAACATTGGCTTAAACAAGCACAAACTTGTAAGTCAACGATAATACTGCGGAATGTAATGTTTCTCAAAAAAAGAAACTATCACGAAGCTATCCATGATTGCGCTATAGGCATAAAAGAAACTATCTAGGATATTGCTATAAACATGAAAAGTCGGTTTGTGGGGCATTGTTTTTAAAACAAGCCAAACATCGCGTGAGTGATTGATCTTTTCGACACGAAGCCATCATGTGCTAATTTCCTTACCGCTGTTGCCTTCTCAAAAAGAATTTGAAGCTAATACGAGCAGAGAACAAAAGAACGTAGCTGTGTTTGCAAATAGAATCAGCTGAAGAAATCACTTCACTCACAGAAGTTCTGCAGTGAGCACAACAAATGTACGTCACGAAAGAAAAAAATCGTTACTTATAATGTTATAAAAAAGTTTTGTATGCAGGCCCGAAATCGACCCGAAACATTTTGACAAACTTAAGCCCGAGCCCGGCCCGACTTACAACTCTGCCGTAGAGGGAACACTGCCTCTGAGAGTCGCGACCTTACATTGAAAACCGCTGGCATAGAGCGACGAATGTGAATTCCAGTCCAATGAACAGTTCGCAATCGAAACTAATTTCAAACAAATGATTGTCAATTCGGGAATATGAATGAGTGAAGTACGCAGACACTTACTTGAGCTCATCCGTTAAAGCCCGAGCTGCCCTCTACAAATAAGAATTTTTTAAATATAATTCATATCAGATTGAGTGTTTTTTGAAGCAATCGATTTGCATAGACAAGTTCCCGTTCGAGAATAATTTCAAACAAACAAAAATATCCTTCCGTAACTCGGGCTAATATGAATGAGCCTAGAATGCAGAGAACTAACTGGCACTATAATTGCTCTGTACCATACGTTACGCAACAATCGACGAGTTCTCATGAGAACTTCTTGTTCATTGTTACGTAACTACCGTTACATAGCAACTATAGTGTTAGCCAGAATAAAAGCAAATGGAAATTTCAATGATGCAAGCCTCGAACGGTTGCATTCTGTCAGTGGCCTTGGTGTAAATGGCGTGTTTAGCCCGAGCAGTGGCGTAGCCAGGCCAAAATTGTGGGGGAGGCAAAATGTTTGATTTTAGGCGAATAACACTATTTTGCTTAGAAAAACACCTCTCAAAGCACAAAATGTCTATATTTTCTAAAAATTTGGGGGAGGTCATGCCCCCTTGGCCCCTCCTGGCTGCGCCTATGAGCCCGAGTGACGCGTTTGACCTGGAGTCGCTTCTGAACTGAATGTTCCAGAACATTGCTTTTTGCGTTCTTGAACAACCTGTCACGTCACTGGCGTAAAGTTGACTTTTCGTGGGTTGAGTTGAGTTTATTCGGCGAAAATTAAGAATTTCAAAGACGAGAAAGAAACCATAGCATTTGCAAAGACGCCAGGGCACCATAAAAACCGGAAGGTTATCGAGTCGTTGCCCCTTGACTGGTCGATAAAGGTGCATGCATAGCAAGCCAAATTTACATCGAATCGTATAGCCTGTGTGGGAAAGAGCAGCCAGGTGATGAACACAGTTGCGCAGGGAGTGCTGGGTCACAACCGGTCTCTCTCGGTGGAAAGGTGCGCAGATCCGCAAGGATCTGGGCGTGACAGAGAAAGTATAAACCCAGCTAAAATGAAACACTGCCCGGGTTGTCATAACCCTTTCGCATCTGGCAAGCTCTACAAATGTTTGCAGCGGTTGTAGAATGAGGATGAGTCATCCAGTGCAGCCATCATATTGTTGGAATGGAGAGGCTGGAATCTCCTGTGGTCGGGTATTCTGAAAGTCCCGTGTTCGAACTTCATCCACCACAGGAGTGATCCGCTGAGCTTCACGCGCTTCCGCAGCTTCTGCAAAACAAAAGAACAGCAGCAGCAACACAGAAAAAACAAATCACACATCCACACGCACAAAGAGAGAAAAGTTCAAGTGTAAAAGTCACGGGAATATATACAAGAGGAAAAAATTAAGTTTGCTGTAAAGAGAGGACTGAGGACAAATTTGGAGTGCGAAGCATCAACACCATTTACTCAAAACTTAATACGCGGCGATTAGGTTGTCTCTATAACGTTTTTTGAATGTAAATGAGGAAAGCTCCTACGTGGAGGGATCAATACAGTCCCAGATTTTGGGGCCAAGATGTTTTAAAGATCTTTTTCCGTATTTATTTGCTGCTGCTTGCCAGAAGAACGCTCCTCGTGTAGCACTACGGATTGCATAGGAATGTATTTGATTCAAGGGGGTAAAGAGTTGCTTAAAATTGTCAGGTGGGTTGCCGGAGTGAATTTTATCCATAATCTTTCCAATCTCCAGATTATATATGTCTTCCACTTTAAGGAGGTTAAGATACTTGTATAGTGGGTCTAACTTGGATCTGAAGGAACTATAAGTCATAGCTCTTATTATTTTGTTGTGCAATACATTCAACCGTCAAAGACTTGTCTTACCGACGCCACCTCAAGCTCCTATTGCATATTGCAGATGACTAAAGACGATGCTAAAATACAGGGATTTGAGTGCTCTTTCGTTAAGGTAGTGTCTAATTCTATAGAAAATTCCAACACTGCGCGAAATAGTTTTCATGTAAGAAGTTTTTGAATAATTTAGAGACAACTTGTTGAATCGCATCCATGCATCTACTTTCTGTGACTCAGTATTAACTAATTTTTGCAATTCTATACAATTTCCGCTTGAAATAGACAAAACAGTATCATCAGCAAAAAGAGTAGAGTTGAATGCAGATGCTTTTGGTAAATCATTTACATTTAGAGCAAAAAGCAAGGGTCCAAGTGATGACCCCTGGGGTACCCCCTGTGTTATTTCAAGCATAGGAGATCTATAGTCCCCAACTACGGTGTACTGCTGACGTCCCTGCAAGTAACTAGCCAATAGTTTTAAGGGGTAAGCCTCTAATCCCGTAAAAGGTATCCAGTTTCCACAACAGTATATCATGATCTATGGTGTCAAATGCTTTTGATAAATCACAGAAAACAGCACAGGTTGTTGGACCATCTTTAGCACTCTGCAGCAGGTTTTCATGCATGTCATATACTTCCAAGGAAGTAAACATCCCACTTCGAAAACCATACTGATCTGTAGAAAACATTTTGTTCTGTTCTATATAGGAGTACAAGCGATTGTAGATAAGTTTTTCAAAAATTTTATTAATTGGTGAGAGTAGGGATATTGGTCTGTAATTCGTACATACATCTTTTTGACCACCTTTATGAATTGGGACAACCTCTGCACACTTCAGGCTTTGAGGGTATATTCCCCCCTTTATGCAGGTGTTAAATATTAAATTTTATGCAGAGGTTTAAATATTGAACCCCTTTATGCAGAGGTTAAATATTAAATATGTGGATAGAATGTAAGCTCAGTTTACAGTAAAGCAGTGCAGTGACAAGCGATTGCTTGCGTGCAAATGCGAAACTAGTTGACGTAAACGTTTGTTGTCCTTTAAAATGTAATGTTAGTGCTTCCACTTCAAAGTAACGTTCGGCCCACAAAAAATGCAGCTACTGAAAGAACCAGCTTTCTACGTGAACGTTAACTAACTTTTAATATAAATAGAACCGTTTGCCCAAATTGGGCAGAGGTTACCTGAGCAAGGTTAACAAATTTCATCAGTTCCTTATGTACAGAAATGTCGCCACCGAAATGTCCCATGACCGAAACGGCTCAGACCGAAAAGTCGTGTACCCTTTAGGAGAGTGCGTATTGCTGTGATAAACTGGATCATCCACAACAGCATGCACAGACTCGACGAATGCAAGAAGAGGCAACTGCAGTTTGCACACAAATGTGCAGCAACAGCGGGGTTTGTTCATACTTCTGCAAGTTTTTTCGTTGGAATGAAGCCTGTGGCAATTCCTGGTAGTGCTGATTTAACGAATGAGTTACCAACATTTAAGCAAACAGTACTACGTTGTTTTCAATTAAAAATTGTAAATTTACCACAGTGAAGCAGACTTTGAAGATAGGCTTAGCCTACTGTTTTTGTTATCATCCACACGTAAAATATTAGGCTTGGGCTGCATATTCTTCTCGGTAAACAAGAGACAAAGAGAACCCATGTGTTTTGAAGATTGCATAACATTTTACACCTACTCACCCAGTTGCTCCCTTACTCGGATGAGGACAAATCCACCATCTTCTTTCTGTGCGACGAGCAAAAATATCACAAGCGCTGCCGCCAGTCTCCTTCGACCGTAGAAGGCTGTTCTAACCCAGGGACTGACATGGGTAAACTTTTTAACAGAGGAGGAAGGTCTCATTGCCACTTTCAATGCTGTCTTTAGGAAATTCTCGTTGGCCTACACCTGCATCAACTGACCTACGCCTTTGTCGTCACAAACGTCCTTGTCTCGTGTATGCGGAAGACGCGTCACAAATGTAGACGGCTATACAGGGTTGCTACTGCCAGACTGGCCCTTTTGGGGCCAAATTTCAGAAATTTGGTCCCAAATAACGCTTGCTGGCCCCCAAATTTTCGTTTGGCCCTTTTCCAGGATAGGCTGGCCCCTTGCAAGAAATCGATCTGACCACCCTGGGTCCTGTCTCAGACACAATATTTTTTCACTTTTTTGACTAATTAATTGCAGATTTTCACCAAATTCCTATATTTTGAAGGTTTTTGATTAAAAAATTTTGTTAGGATCCTCAGTGTTTCTGAATTATGTGAAAGTATGTCCGTCAGAATACCTGTTACTTGCTGCAGTTGTAGAGGTAGTGTGAGAACTGTTACGTTACCGTTTTTCAGGTGGTGCACATGTTTGTTGGTTTTGTTCAGATTGTTGTTGCATTAGCACTTATCGAAGGATGGTAAATTTCTCTCAGTTTAGACATGGAAATTAAGTTGTTCTCTTACGATCTTTCATCACGTACTTGTTTTGCTGTTGTGGTACAATTGTGATTGGGGAACATTACCATTTAATAAGTTGCTAAGGGTACATATGGCTTTACAACTGCTGATAAACTTGGAAAAAATGGTTCCCCTTGTTTTGGCCCCTTGTCGTAGAATTTGGCTCTTTCTGGACTAGATTTGGCCCCTTGGCAAAAAGTAGATCTGGCAACCCTGCGGCTATATGCTGTTAAAGGACGGAAAGCGCTTCAGAAGCATTTCTAGTGTAAACGCACCTTAGGCGAACTAGGCGGATGCCTAGGGCGCTGGGCCAAAGGTGGCGTCAGAAAAGAACCAAAAATGCAACTGGATGGCTTAGAAAGTGACGAACGTACGCCAAGTAAAAGTGAATGAACATGACCAAAGTGAATGGAATACGTTCACGCAGTTTATGAGAAGATAGAGGTAATACACTGCTTAAGGTCTTCTGCAGAAGGGATAGTATTTTCCTATTAATTTTAATTTCACATGTACCAGCTAAGCTATATCACAGTTGGTACAAATTTCATTAATCTAATAAAATTTTCTAATGTACAGCAACAAATGTCCTACGTATATCCGCAAAGTACAACGTGATGATATGTGGAGTAGAATCTTTGTCGGCCTACAGGAGGTGTGGACGCTGGAAAGGATCTTATCTAGAGTGCTTACAAGACTATCAATGGCGTGCTGTCAGGGTTAGCAAAGCATGCCCTGCAGGCCACACTGTATCAAGTTCACTGCAAAATTTTAAGGTTACCATCTCTGTTTTTTAATTTCTTGATTTTTATGGTAGCCCCGCTTTAACCGGAACAGGTTTATGTCGAAGCCTTCACTAAATCATGTTTCAGCCATGCTGTGTATAGTCATGTTAGGAAACGCTGCCGAAACGCCAGCATTATTAGCTATTTTATGCAACCAAAAAGACCACCTTAAGTTATTTAACCGGAAAGATCCTAGCTGGTATGCAGCATAGCCGATATGATGACGTTCGCGAGCGACGGAGCTTTCGTGTGTATGTTGAACAGTGGAATTGCGTCGATTGTTACGACACCAGACTGTAACAATGGGCCTGTTACAAAGTTTTGAGGCCTATGCTAGATTTTTGTTTACATGAATGCTGTAGCGCCTGTTAATTTGTGTAGATAATATTATGATGAACTTGGTGTTCAAATAAACACGGTATTGATCTAATAAATTAGCTTGAGGTAAAAGAATCGTCTTTATCTACGCCATATGTACAACCGAAAAGGTACTTTTTGGGGGAGGAGTGCTGGAATGGACCTTGCCTACGACGCCCCGGCAATTTCAAGACGAGCAGAAAGAGTGTTCTTGTTAAAGCTTAGCAAGTAGGCTGCAGTAGGCAATTTTGCAAAAGGTCGTGTCACGGTTGATTGAACAGGATGGGGTCATCCTCAACTGACACGCTGTGATGAGACCCTGAAATGGCTTGTTCCGGCCCTGTTAGCCTCAAACCATTGAACATTTGCCTGCACATGACAACTGGACTTTTCATTCTCAGCTAAGCGCGACTAGAATTGGACCAGTCAGAAAACCCAATGGATAGCGCGGCATCAACATAAGAAAAAAGCTTACAACAAAAGCAAAGTATCCGATTTTTCCAGCTGAGTACACCAGCCATTTCCTTTGCATCACCTCTCCATTGGATAATTTCCGTTGTAAAAAATAACAACTTGAAAATTTTCTGTCTGTTACATCTTTGGGAAATTCATAATTCAAATCTAACTTATGTTGACCTTTCGCGATTAGAAAATCTCGCTGAGCTGTTGAAAGACGTGTGGGCCAAGATGCAGGATCCTCACAATTTTCGATAAAGCTAACATTAGGGCTGTCGTGTTTCCTCTCGGAATCTGAATCACACTGCTGGCCCAAGGTAGATGATGATGTAGCTGAGGGGTGGACAAACATTTACTACGGGGGGCCACACTGAAAACTTTATTGCTACCGGGGTCAGCATATATTACATTTATCTACTTCAGTTATATGTATGTGCATGCTATCTATGTACCTGTGGCTGCCCTGCTGGCCGCAGAAAATGCCCTCGCGGGCGGTAGTTTGCCCACCCCTGATGTAGCTTGTAGGAAGATTGTGCAGATCTTTATCCTTCAAGGAATTGAGTGACTCACTATCTGATTCCTCGATCTCGGTACAATCCTTCTTTAACGAAAAATTTCTTTATTGCTTCGCTTACACGGCTTATTTCACTTTCCTTCGGTGCTTTTATCTTCTTGTTATTGCCACCACGGTTGGTTCTGCCATATGTCACGCTTTCTTCTCGGCATTTTTTGTAATGTAGAACGTCTAAGTTTTTCTAAACACTATTTAGTCATTTCCACAAAGTTGCCAGACAGCAAATAAAATAAACATCTGTCAATTTTGCATTTTTTTTGCATCAGTTTTGATTGGCGTTTGAAGGCATTAAATATCATTTGCGATTAGATTGGTCTTCAAGGTTTGTCTTGGTAAATTCCTACAAACTATATTTTCTGACTGGTGTGTAATATTGCCGTCAGCAATAATGCACAGAGGCATACAATCGTTTAATGTGGATTGCGTGAAGAAGTAGTGGGCACAATGAATATAAACTCTGTAACCAAATGGTGGCGCACTATACATTTTTATCAAAGCGAAAGCCCCAGCGTGTAATTGTTTCAGAACAACGACCAACAATAGTTTTGGCTTTTTTCGGTGCTGTTTGGGTTTTTTTAAGGGTTGATCTGGCCTTTTTTCTTATGACTACCTGGCAACCCTGTTTCAAAGGTTTGACCGCGTGCTGGCCATAAAGACATTTTAAGAGATCGCAACTATTTTATCTGAATGCCGTGATGGTCATAACGCAAGGATTTGGTGTATTTTGGTGGTGGTTGTACAAGTTCATAAATAGCGAAGAAATAATACTTCCCATTTAAAAAATTTTTGCAAGTCTATCCAAAACAAGGGCGGCTCAAGTTCTTCCACTTCATGCGTTTGAAACCTGTTACTGAAGAAGTCGATGCTTGAACGTTTGAAGCACAGACTTGGTTGTTTTTTCTTTGAATCTTCAGACTTGAGACTCATCACTAACTTGGCATATGATGCGACCCTGAATCTGGTAAATTAGAAGTGGTCAAGTATTGCTTTATTTTAGTCTGCCCTTTGTTGCATACCAAAATCCAACTTGTTAACGAAGACTTTAATTCATGTACTGTATTTCAAAGCATATATATAATTTCTTCTGTTAATGGCAACTGCTTGTAAAACATCCAATGTAAAGATGCTTGTTGTGAAATGTTAAGTGATGGAAAGTTTGGTCTGTGCATCCTAGCATGGAGCCTGTGGATCTGGAAACACGGTACGTTTGTAACAGAATGCATTAAGCGTAGAACTCGGGTTTATTTCTGTAATGCCATGGATGTTTTCATGTGGTAGTTAGCTTGTGAACTGAACAACTGGAAATACTCAGCGACTTTAATAACGTTTGTTTTTTTATTCAAGTGAACACTGAAAAGCAGAGGTACAGAAAGTTAACTAAAGTGCAGGAAAATAAACATAACACGTCATCTGCGTGGACACGTCATCTGCTCACACCAGCAGGTGTGAAGTGATTTACCGTATTGCTCTGGCAGACCAACGAGAGGCACGCACGTTATCAGGATACTACGCAAAGCACACCGGTGTCAAGCGAAATTTCTGACCTTTATTGTTTGTCAGTTATTTTGCTTCTCAGAGTAACGGAACAAAGTTGGGCGATTACATTTTTGATGTGTATTGTGTAAAGTAACTTTTTGGTTAGATGTCAGATACCCACAATAAGCTATAGTGCGGGAATAACTATAACCACTGAAAAATACTGGACTTATAGTCTTAGACCTCAATCAGTTTTCTTTTTCTAACCCTAACCCAAACCTTACCCGACACACTTCCCAAAAGACCAAACCCCAAGCCCTAACCATCAGTTTTCTCAACGTAGTTCATATGTAGAATATTCTCTTCGCATGCCCACAAGGCGTGAAGTCAGAAATTGGGCAAGTCAAAAATTTCGCTTGACACCGGGTACGTAACGGCGCTGGGAGGTCGGGTAACATATGGCGCTGGGAGGTCGGGTAACATATATGGGTGGCGGAACCTTTTTCAAACTGGGGGGGGGGGCACAAGTGATCGTCAAAATCTAAAGATAATTTTTGTGGTTTAAATTGGCAACTGTGATGTCACAAGCATTTCAATATGACGTCATTAACTTTTGTCAGCATGCTTAAATAATTTTA
>Ga0210059_1008123_pt1 | contig 16606 bp, 8 predicted proteins | sample Ectturendosymbi2_FD_188042 | JGI IMG/M metagenome (GOLD analysis project Ga0210059, IMG submission 188042) | Ecteinascidia turbinata endosymbiont from Florida, USA - Sample 2 (SPAdes) (version 2) | ecosystem: Host-associated > Tunicates > Ascidians > Unclassified | place: Key West, Florida...
CATGGGGGACGTGACATTCAAATTTGACAAAAATTCCACTAATTTATGGTGTTTCATATTTCAATTTGCGGGGGCTTGGAGCTTTGTTTTGGGGGGCTAAGCCCTCCAAAGACCCTCATGGCGACAGGAATGTAGAGGCCCATAGCCAGGGAGGGGCGAAGCCCCCCTGCAAAATTTTTCGCTTCACCCTGGAAAAGTGTGATGAATATAGGTGAAAACTATTGGACATCATTTAAAACATTTGGCCCCCTCTTAGAAAATTCTTCACCACCCCTAGTGTTCCAAGCTGGTTACGGACCTGAGCATTTACATGTGTAAAGATGAACTGAAAAGAGAACTTGCCGCTAAGCATAACTCTGAATCACAATCCAAAGTGCAACATCTCCAGTTTGTATGATATATCCGTAAACCTACTTGGTAACAATGCACTATTACCCCTGACATTGAGCCTCTCATCAATCTGCCAACAAACACTGTCAGAAGTACTTGTATTTTGTCCTGTAACTAACTAACTAGCCTAATAATCCAGATTACATTTTGTAAAAATTTGTAAAATTGGACATTTGCTATAATTTATTATTCAGTAAATTTACCCCCTAGGAAGATGAAATTTACCCCAGGTTAAGAATCACTGGTTTAGACCAAGAAATCAACAGAAAAGAGTTTAGATCAGTTGATGTTGAAGTTGTCAGTGACACAGATTGACCTTCTAGATTAGTGATTCTTGGCCTTTTACATATCTTACCCTTTTATCAAACAAGATTACCAGATTCACCCCAATACACTCGACGATGCTCATTTATTGAAAATAAGAAATTAACACTCTTACAGTTTAGAATGATATATGCAAATTTACATTGACTGCAATTTATGATTCAGTAAATTTACCCCTTAGGGAGGTGAAACTTACCCCCAGGGGTAAATTTACCCCAGGTTAAGAACCACTGGTTTAGATCATCAGAATCATACAAAATAGTCTGACAATGGTTTGATACTTTCTACAAAATCAATAGACTTGGCAGATATTAAAACAAAGCACTTTTCTGGCCCTGCGCTAGTTGGAAGTAATCACAATCTGTGACATCACATGCATTACCTTGAGTCTTTAAAGTAATGCTACAGCTATGATGCAACAATGCTAAATTGTGATGTAGGAATCAACCACTAATTGATTGCTTTCAGGTAACCATTCGTAACAACTTCAGATGAACTCACTGACTTGGTTGTCTTGCTGGACGTTTGCTATGCAATGCAGCCTTGAAACCACGATACTTAAAAATTTTTGTTCCACCATCTTTGCAACTGTGCATTGAAAGGATGAGGCCAATAATAGTGGTGTCACACACCGCATTTAGAAAGCTAGTGTTATATTTTAATCTGCACCACAAAAGAAAAACTGAACAACGTTTTTAAAAATTTTGAAACATCCTTTGGTTATGTTACTAGTGTGGATAAATGTGCATAAACGAACTTTAACTTCATCAGTGGATAAAATCAGTGACCTTAACTTAGGGAATAATCTGACTTTGATCTACCAGTGGAAGATTCAACAGCTAAGATAACGAATGTGAGTCAGTGTTGCGGATTGGAAGCATCATGGCAATATATACCACAACCAGTCTATCCAGTCTATGAGTATTGGAAGATACTAGAGTATTGAAAAAAAGACATGAAAGTGATTTTAAATGCTATTCACTGAAAGATTTTCATTAATAACACTGAATAGTGTTGTCAGAAATGGTTCAAGGTTCAAAGTGTTGTCAGAAATGGTTCAAGGTTGAAATAGGAAACAACTGGAATACCTTATACAAATGTACTATTGGTGTAGTCTATAGCATAGGTTCTCAAAGTGCTCTGTATGGAGCCCCAGGGCTCCGCGAGAGAAACGTCGGGGCTCCGCGAGCTATTCGTTTACTTATTAAAATACTGACTTGGCTAATTTTGCAACTGTCCAAAGAAGCAATAACGGCTGCAAATACATCCGAGTCATTAAATAAAGCATTCCAATTTACTCAGGAACATCAATGGGTAAGTAACAGTGTGTTTTTTTGTTTTTTTTTTAGAAATTTATTGTGGGGCTCCGTAAATTATGGTCAATCTCTTCATGGGCTCCATAACACCAAAGTTTGAGAACCCCTGGTCTATAGCATTTAGACAGTAATGTGGGTTCTTTGTATGTAGTTGTTCATACTACACACTTGTGGGAAAATGTCCAACAGTTTAAATGTGGTGGATGGTTGACATATTGTTGAATGTAAGTTTTTAACAGAATATTGTGATTGAGTAAAAATGTATCAAACTTCCATCACAATTTTTTTAAAAACCCTGAAAAACATAATTACCAAATCTATATTAATGAAAAATATTTTGGCCCACTGGCCACAGCTAATAAAAAATATAAGCATAGTTGCACAAAATAAAAAAAAATTTGCAATGTTGTTTCAACAACTTGAAATTTGAAGTCAAAGTTCGGAACTAACAGAATTGCTAAAAAATTTTCAACCTTTACGTGGCTTTTCTTACATTTTGACTACATATTTGGATTCCTACTTTATAACACCCAGAGACCAATTTTTGTGCATCTGTGTAGATTATTTTTATGAACATACAAGCAAATTTGCATTGACCTCTGAGCAAAAGAAGAGTGCTCACAAAGTAAATCTCCACCTTGTGGTGACAATTTCAACTGACCATGACACAAGGACCTGTTACGAGATATAGAAAAAATTGTTTTTCTTTGGTGATCATTTTTAAAAAACAATGAAATACTTGAAAACAAGGAAAATCTAAGACAGAGGATTACACCTTCCTTTAAATTTGATATGAAATTACCCAAAATGTAGTGAATTTTATAGAAAATATTTTGATGGTGTTTTCTTCAATTTATGTGGACTGGTTGTGACCGGGAACTTAACACTTAAAGTCTGTTGCTTAAATACACGTCTTTCAGCAACATGGATTGCAATTGTTGTTTCTTGCTGCTGAAACTGAAATACGGCTGTTTCCAAATGTTAAGGAACTTCTGTAATATTCCTGTTTACATGCGAGGTAACCAGAACAATAAACTCATTCCCAGAAGTGATAACTTCTTATTTTGATTAGATTCAAAGGACTATGAATTTACCTGTTTTTATAAAATTCGAAATATCATGTGTTAACCTATTATTATATTCGAATGGCTGGGTTTGCTTATCTATTTCAAACAACTACGAGTATACCATTTCTAATTATATTCAAATACGGTAAGTTTCCCTTACTCTAAATATAATCTATTCTGGAGAATAAATCTTCCTCTTCCAAGTAAAGTCAAAAGCTCACTATTGTGTCCGGCCCTATGTTTTACTGAACTTCAAACGCACATCGTGATATTTCCCCTTTACGACTCAGGCCAAATGGGCGATTTTCTGCTGCTAAATAAGATAGGTAAAACATAAACAAAGCACTTATTGTTTCCTTACTTTGGTGATTGTTTCCTTGTTAAATTCCGTAGTCGACAATTACAAACAGGCGTACGGGAAGGCATTTTACTGAAAGGGCGGAAAAAATTGCCTAAAAACAATAAATTTGCCCTGAATATAAACATTTTGCCCTGAAACTAACTTTTTTAGTTTAATCCGAATGGGGCCCGAAACCTCTTATAAATATACACTGCATTAATTTTTTTCACCATTCAGGATTTTTGAGCAATTTGCTCTTGCCCTGAAAAACAGAATTTGCCCTAAAATTTTTCACGATATTGAATTATTTTTTTGTAATTCAGGATTTTTGAGCAACTTGCGCTTGCCCTGAAATTTTTCAATCCGGGTGGAGGCGGCGGCAGCCACCCGGTTCGTACGCCTATGCGTTTCATCAGCCAGAAAAAGTTTTTTTCACAAATGCACGTGTTGCCAACGTTTAACAAGTCTTGCTGGTGTGGAAGCTGCTCGTTGCTCCAACTGCGAGAGTGTTCATTTGCAGATAGCGACATACAAGTCAACGAACAATCGACCACATCGCACCCCCCCGAATGCGGTGACACCCCCAACGCCCGACAACAACCACTGGCGAAAGTTCCCGCCGCGGAAGACAACGGTCGCACGATGTACGAAGCGCTGCAGATAGTTCGGCGAAAGATCATCAGGATGGCGTCACAACTGAGTGACGACACGGCCATCGACGAGACTGTGAAATTGTGCGAGGCCATAAAATCCTGCGCTGAATGCGCAACCGCAATGCAGCGGCTGGTTTGACGATGGCGCAGGGTTTCTGTGCGAGACGTTTCCTTCAAGAAAGCCAAGACCCTGTCCCGGAATTTCTGCTGGAGATGATGAATATAAACGATCCATTCAACGGTGAAGACGTCCACAGACGGACTTTGATTTGAAACGAGGACATGGTCACTGTGACGAAGCAATGTTCAGTGCTGCTGGATTCAAGCTGGCTGGACTGCACTGCAGTACAGTGGATGAAAAGAACTTGGATCAGATCAATAGGAGAAGCTGCTTTTGATGTAGTAAATTTGATGAGCTGCTAAAACTTTGTAGTTCCTTATTGAAATCATTCTTTATTAAAATTAACAACTGAAGGAATATTTTTGTTGAATGTGTGTTTTTCTTCCGCAGCCAACCACATGCTTGCTTTTCATGGATTTAATTCACTTTCAGCTTTTCATGGGTTTAATTCACTTTCAGCACAGGTCTTGCGTCTGTTTGTGCACAAGAATGAAATTATTGCGGTGTTTTGCACCATTAGAATTTCATTCTAACCCACAAAACAAAGTTTTAATGGTGTTGTAGAACACTCACAACACATAGACATGGGCGAAATTGGGAAGTTACGTTGAATTTATCAGTTTTCATGATGAAGGGGAATGAAACACAGAAAATTTTGTTTTAACGTCCTTTGCACGTCATACCAGACTTCCAACCTCTTCGTATTTTTGCCAATGATGTTTCTTGTTTAAAAAAATCACATTTGTGACGTACAAACATCTGTTCGAAGCGATAGCAAACTTTGTTTCACCAGAAGCAAGTCAGATTAATGTTCGAAAAATCACGTTCGATTTTTCTCATGGCGGAGAAAAGCGAACATTGCCACTTGGAGAACACGCAAAGTATCCGGTTTGATAAAAGACATGAAGAAGTGAGATATTACGCTGGCGACCCGAAAGGTGTTCAGTGCTAGGCCGTCCGAAAAGAAAAAGAACTTAGAAGGTCAATTGTGCGCAGATCTCGTGCTATTATTAGTTTATTTTTAAAAATTTTTTAAATTTTATTTAAAAAAAAACGACTTATTTAAAATTTATTTTTCAAAAAATGACATTTTTTGAAAAGAACCCTTTCTTGAAAATGCATTTATTTGTGTTATTTTCTTCATAATTTCATGATGCTACGATAATGGTTGGTTTGAAAATGTTTCAAACAGTGTATAAACGTGGACTTCATGAGCATAGAATAGCATTATGCTAAGCATTAGCAAATTAACCGACTTCAAATGAAAAACGACAACTGCAGTGTTTAATGTGAACTGAGACGTTTTCTTAAACTCTAAAAAGACATTGCACGTGGTAAAATTCCAATCATGTTGTATATCAATTTCAGAAGTGAACATTTTTCCGTACAATTTGATGGTATTTGCTTTTCTACGTAGTATTGCCTGCATGAACACCATAACACAACTAATGATTTTTTGGGTGGTACGTTCACTTCAATTTGCAACAAACATTTTCTAGCAGCTAGCTCAGCTGAAACTCTTCAAAAATTTTCTTACTACCATCGGGTCCATGGAGACTGGCTGAGAGATGACCTCCCGGTTGATTCACTGGCCCTTGCTTGAGCCACTACAGTCCGCTGACGAAATAATGGCAGCTCGCGTGGTTGTGAAAGGTTCGCTTGTCTCTACAACAGGGATGAGGAACCTGCAGTCGTCGTGACAAATGCGGCCCGCGTTAATCTTTGATACGGCCCGCATCAGAATTTTCTTTACCCAAGTTAGAGAACAGCATCGCGCCACAACAAAGCTCCATGATAAGCAGGTCAGACGCGGATTTACCATTAGGCTGACAAGGCTTAAGCCTAGGACCCCCGATTTTGGGGGGGCCCAAAAGTTTGGGAGTAATGAAAATTTCCAGCGTTTTTGTAAGTAATTACGTTTGTATTTTTGCTTTGGTTCAACGCACGTTTTCTTACTATGCCGCTAACAAAAGGTCTCTATAAAAGAAAGCGTGAATGGTTGAAGTGAATGACGATGGGCATTCTCTTTTTATGACGTTAGGAATTGCTTACTGTTACGTATAGTGCGTGGAACAAAACGCCTGAATCCATTTTTCAGATTGCACGAAGCCAGTGAGCTAAATTCATTCAGCAGGGTTGCCGATTTGACTTTTTTGAACCCAGATTTTGAAATTGTGGCTTTTTTTAAACACCGTTGGCTTTTTTGGAAATAAAAAAAAGCCAGAGAAAATCTGGATTTTTCAGTCAGAGAGGCTTGATTCTGGAAAAACATTGTCTGAGCTGCATATTCATTATAAATATCTTCTGAAAAGAGTCTGCAACCATGCAGGGTGCACAAAATATTTACGGGAAAAGAAAATACTTCTAAAGAGTGGAACTGTATTATACCGATGTTTCTGACCAGTTTCAATGCACATTTAATTGTCAAAACTGGAGTGGATTTTTGGTTTTCATAATGTGACTTTAGAAGCTGTAAACATTTAAGTAAGTTTTAGTATATTAAGTACAATAAATTGCAGTGAATATTGCCCAATGTGGAAGGTTAAGCTATATGCTATGTATGAACTTCCCTCCTTTCCCTCTACTTACTGGAGACTTGACCAATTTGCAGCAATGTAATACTTCAGATTGCAGCCTGATATATTACTCCTTTTTCAGATTGATTGCCATTATGGCCAACACAAATGCACACATCTATGCTAGAGAAGAACAGATCTTAGCTATTAGGATGATCGCGTTGGAAGAATAAGTTCAGAACGTATATCAAAACTTGAAAATGAAGATTATGAACAACACCTTACACACGTGGTAGCATGAGCAGCAATTTCTGGGGGATTTTCTTGTAATTAGCTAACATTTTTCAACACAGTAAATATTACCATTGTTCACATGTAGCTATGCAAAATATTGATTGCTAGTTGAAACTGTACGGCTTTGAACCCCGGCAATTGGTAGGCCAAATTAGGTATGCAGAAACCTTGATTTGTTTACAATGGTAGGCAACATTTTAGTCTTAACATTAAGGCTTCCTGTTTATACATTATTTGGGAAAAACAAGATCAAATTTGGGCAAAAACTTTTTGCATCCCCAAAAATACACTCCCGTACACCTATGGCTGCTACAAATTCAACTTTATATGAGGTGAATCACCACGCCACATTACTTCCCCCTTTCACAAGCTCAAGATGACCTTGAACGGGGGATTCCAGATACCAACACGTTGGGAGCCATTTGTTGCAGCCACAGTACTGTGTCGTCCTGAGCCATCTAAAGAGAGAATCGAACCGACGACCATGAACATAATAGCAACAGATTTTCCCCACTCAACTAGGTTCACTCTACTATAGCTGCTACGAATTCAACGTTATATGTGGCGAATCACCACGCCACAACTGCTTTTAGACAGGAATCGGTTACGTATCGTATCTGATCTGCTTTACGGAAATCAGCCAAGCGTAAGGATTTCTGAATCAGTTACGTGTAAGGATATCTGATCCGTTTTTAAACGGGAATCAGTTACGTATAAGGATATCTGATCCGCTCAAGGATACCTGATTACGCGCAATGCACATATGTGCACAGTAAGACTGTTATTAAGTTGGTACAGGCAACACACCATGCAAGTAAAATGGGGTGCCAACTACTCATCCCCCTTTGCTGTAACCAATGAGGAAAGGCAAAGGGGAGTCCTGAGCACACTTATTTGCTGATTACGTGGATGAACTCTCAGCCAGGTTGAGATGCACTGTGGGAAATAGGGTGATGAATAATCTAATGTTTGCTGATGATATATGTGTGTCCTGTCCCAGTATTAGTGGGCTGCAATGTCTTCTAAATATCTGTGGTGACAATGCTGCTGAACACGAAATCACGTTTATTGCAGCAAAACAACTGGTGTTCCTTTTCCCCCCAAAAAGCATAAATACCCTTCTCCCACTGCACGTTGCCAGAAATTTTGATAGAGGGGGGTGGCAAACAACCAAGTCTCAACATTTGATTATTTAATGCCCCTTATTTTTAAAGCATCATCCATGAAAGGTGCATTTTTCTAGCGTTTTTTTCTGAATAATATGTTAAGATTTAAGCCGGCAAATGCATCGTGCATTTTCGTTGAATTGACAAATTTGGAAAGTTTGCTTTTAATAAAGTTCCAAGCTTCTATTTTGGATGAAAGCCACCCTTTGCTCGTAAAAGTTTCATGTAAGAGCCCTTTTGAAAATCTTGATGTTTTAAGATCTGCAGTATGTCTTTTGCAGCCAATATTGCAGTTGTCATTGTGGACGCCATTATGATTGTTTTTTTTTTAATATGCACGCTTCTGATGTATACCAACACACGTTTAATCGAAGCCGAGTAGCGACTTTGCGCTAAGACACCGACCCGGAAGTTGATCTACAAAATTTCGCGCATCTACGATGTGGATCTTATCCAAGTCTTGAGCAACTGGTTGATGCATGCAGCTGATAATGTAAAGGCTGGAATTCCTCAACGCGTTTGAAAAATGTTAGGATTTTGTGTCATAAAATGCTATGAAATGCAAGAGTTACACATGTCCCCTAGTCAAACTTGCATATGCTTAACCCACGCAGTCTACACAAAAGTGAAAACGTTTGCGTTTGTGGAAACGAGGCCACGATCGATTGTCACGATGCACGGCACTGCGGTAAAGTTAAGAAATACTTTTCGACGTACCTTAATACAATGGTGGGTTAGCTGGTCTTGATCAGTGGCAGGCCCGTAACCAGGGTGGGCGAAACCTCCTGCAAAACCTTTCTTGCCCCCTCGAAAAAATATGTTGGGTATAGTTGAAAACTATTGGACATAGTTTGAAAAATTTGGGCCCCTCTCAGACACCTCTTCGCCACCCCTAGTGTCCCAAGCTGGATACGAGCCTGATCAGTGGTTCCCCAAGTATCGGTCGAAACACAAACAAGGGTGACAAAGGGGCAAAAATGGGCTGTGACGAGACAGTCCAAACCGGATTTGTGTATTTTCAACGTTATCACTGTTTGTCTCTGTGTGTAGCGTGGGTACTTGAGCAAAGAGTGGAATGGTGACATCAAAAACGAACCTAGCAACATGTATTGCCAAAAATCACCGATACAATGTTTTTTTTCTTTTTTATCATAAGTCGTTTGAGGCTTTGTTTGTTGTTTGAGGCGTGTTCATCAAGCTCAGATTTGAGTAGAGCTCAAAAAATTAGGAACTGCTGATCTAGCTATTCTGGCATAAGGCGTTGAATTTTTTTGAAATCCATGAATGTCCACTTGACTGGGAAAAATCTTTTCCGTTATAGTTACATGCGCTCTATCGATGAAACAGATTGCAAGCCATTTATGAGTAACGGCATAGTGTGAGTGTCCTCAACACTTCCAAAATAAAAAACATCTTTCTACTCACGTTAGATTTTGCTGCTGAGTCTACCCATTGGAGGGCGATCATTTCAAGTTTACAGTAGGATAGAGTGGCAACTGACATCAAATGAAAGTTGTAACACTTCGACTGTGCACAGGCCGGATTGTGATTACTCCAAAATGCCTTTTTACGAGGGCCTATCGCGCCGCCGCGCAAATTGCGTTCGATGAATAATCAACGCCTTGACTAGGCTGCGGGCCGAAGCGAGGTCCGCTACAATTCAAACTGTTTTTGTTTCTCGCCGGCAAGTTATGAAATCATTGATGAAAACGTTAACGCTCCACATGATTGTGATCAAACTGTTACAAAGCAATTGTTACACAAGATGCTGCCCTATAGGATGGCATCGTAATGTGCTTTATATCCAGTGGATAACATTAATACGTGGGTTCTCATTACTGAATCTGGGACCGTTCTCGCAGAAACTACGTCTGGTTAACAGACCCTACTAATTGCCCGATTGCTAATTACTTCTCAGTGGTTCACACTAGAAAGTACACACGCCAAAGAAACATACGATTTCCAATCTTATAGGCTTTTATTCATGATGGTATATGTTCAAATAAAACAAACTGGTGCATCACCAAAATATGACGTTTCGTAATATTCGAGCACTTCTCGACATGTCACAACGCTCACATACTTTTATAGCTTGTCACTATTCTTTAAGGAATGCGATAAGGAGATCGACAATCTATTCAGATCGGTTCCCCTATTCAAGCAATTAACTTATGTAAATAAAACTTAATTTTCTGCGCCTCAATGCATCTCAATTTTTAAATATACTCGATAAGTATGTACGCATTAAATCTGTCGATGCTGTATGATATTGTCATGCTCACGTTTTACTGCTAGCGAGTCGGTTTTCGTTCTTGGCGGCAAGACGGGATCCTCCAGGTGGAAGTTTATCATTAGTAAAAATTTAGAACGTTGCTGTTTTCAATTAAAAGTTAGTACAGCCAAAGGTGCGATCCGAAGAAGGATCAAGATAGTATTTAGTGACCGCTGCCAAGCTGGATTCGATCCAAGCGGACCGCAAAGAGATGCGATCGACATGCCGAGCAGGAAATGGATGCACATCAAGGTGTGCATGCATGTTGAGAAGATTCAAATGACTCTCACCCAACTGTAATGTGACTACTGCGGCATAAAAGTGTAACACACAAGATGCGACCCTAAGGGTGACATAACAATGTGCTTTTGATCCAATAGGTATCATTTATGCATGGGTTCTCATTACTGAATCAAGGACCATTCTCGCAGAAGCTATGTCTAGTTAACAGCCCCCCAAATATTTCCCGAATCAACTTTGAGAGCCGGCGTACGATATATTTGTACTTGGATTTCGGCCTAAAAAACAGCAGTTTTCGGTTGCCTTAGCACTGCCCTAGCTCCTCCGCCGATTGCGCTAGAGACCTGTTCAATGGCTCAAAAGAATCGGCCAGTCTAGTAGATTGCACTCGAAAAAAAATTTTTTGGTTGGGGGTGCGGATTTTTTGTGACTGACGTCATAAGTGAAGGAGTTTTAGGGTCAATTTGGCACATGTTGCCCGGCCTAGGGCCCGACCGCTAGGCCAAAGTGTTTCGCTGAAGTTTTCATTGGAATCTAGACTCGAGTCCGAGACTTTTGAGACTTTGATCGACTTTCTAGCGTTTCTGATTCAAAAGTTATGATCTAAAATAAACAAATTAATTAATTATCTAATTAGCTAATTAGTCTAATATTTTTACTAGCTAACATCATAACTTTAGAACCTGAAACCCCAGCAGGTCATCCAAAGTATCAAAAGACTCGGATTGTAGCCTAGTTTCCAGTGAAAACTTCAGCGAAATACTACCACCTAACGGTTGGCGCCCAAGGCCAGGCAAAGTGGGACAAGGTGGTCTAAAAGTCCTCCACTTATGACGTCACTCACAGCCAATCCGCACCCCCCAAGAAAAGAATTGTTTTTCGAGTGCTTCTAGACTGTATGCGTGTTTTGAGACTTTCGCCGAGTCGCTAGAGCGAACAGGAGCAGCGATATTCATGCGCAAAGCCATGTGCGTTTAGGTGTTTTTTTTGCCGAAAATCCCCAAAACCAGCCGGACGTCAAAGTGTTATCTCTCAACGGTTCACACTATAAAATATACACACCAGTGAAGCATATAATTTTTGGTTTTATAGTTTTTATTCATCACAATAAATATGTTCAAATAACACAAACTGGTACTTATCAATATATGATGTATCATAATATTCAAACACTTCTCGACATGTCACAACGCTCGAGTAACCCTCATATTTTAATTCTGCATCTTAGTAATTTGCGATAAGAGATCAACAATCCATTCAGATCGGTTCCCCTATTCAAGCAATTTACTTATAAACATAAGACTGAAACTTTTATACTTTAGTAACCTTTACTAATAAAACTTACTCCATTATTCAAATATATGTGTTGTTTCTTAACTCACTCGAGAAAGGGTAAGTCACTATTATGGTTATGATTAAAGATATATCTATACATTTGATCTGTAATTGCTAGACTGATTTTGTCTCAGGCTTCATCGCGGTTAGCTTGAGCCTCGACTTGTGCAGTAAATGTTGTCAGATTTAAGGAGGAAATTTATCATTAATCAGGATTTCGAAAGTTGCTGTTTTTAGTCAGAAGTTGTTTCAAACGACTGGGTTGATCTGACAGTAACTAAGTGAAGCAAGAATGGAATTCACTCATGAAAACAATTCGAGCCTAAACGACTAGCATGACAAAGGCTACGCTATTACAGTACAGCGTTTATACTGACAGAGCTTGGCTCGGACAAGCCGTTTTGCTGTAGTTTTATCTGGCATGGATTAACCTGGTAGAAGCCGCGGGTTATCATTTCTTATTCCTGATCATTGCCCGAATGAGCTCAATGCCCAATATCCGACAATGACTTAGCCTCGGACGGTCGCCTAAAGGCAGAATAAGCCAGTTTTCTCTTTCCTGATCATTGCCCGAAGTGAGCTCAAGGCCCAATATCCGACAATGACTTTACCTCGGCCACCGGGAACTAAAGGCGGTAAGAGAAGACTCTTTCCATAAGTCTGAATTTCAGTCCAAATTCGGCGCTATTTATACCCATAAATTGTCTCGTGACTTGTGAACGCCCCTTTTCTTCAGGTGTTCTAATTGGTTATTGTTCACTGAATCATCCGATGATTGGCCGATTTAAATACTTCCAGAGCCTTTGGGTAGATCTCGGCACTCGGCGTTTCACATGATCGTGATCAGGCATCATGTGATTTTGCTTGTGTCTTGTGACTTTGCTGACGTTTTTATGACGTTGTCATTAGGGTGGCTTGAGATAGTCGTCCTAGGATAGCCGTTTTCAGTCAGGTCAGTTGACTTAATAATCAATTTTGATTGGTTGTAATCCTCTTGGATTAGTTTTGACTGTCTCAGACTTGAGGATATTTCAGCAAGTTTGTTTTCTGTTCAGCAATGAGTTGTTACAGGCAAACTTGCCTGTAACAAAAGGGAGCATTGCTCACCTTTTATACGGCCTCCTGAGGTGGTAAGCGGAAGAAGGTAAAACCTTCAACGGCTGAAGAAAGTAAACCAATTGTCTGGACTTAGGCTGATACAGCAACTTAACGACAGTAAGAGTTGATGATAAACACATTCCAAGCCCGAACAACTTGCCTGACAAACCTTCGCTAGTATGGTATAGTATTCATGGTTTAAACTGGCAGAACTTCGCTTTCACAATCTGATTCTCACAAAACAGTCTGGCAAAACTGTACTTTCACAGTCTGATTTTCATAGAATTATCTGACAGAGTTTCGTTCGGATAAGCCACTTTCTGTAGTTTAACCTGTCAGGGATTAACCTGGACAAAGCCAAATTTACAGTCTGGTCTGACAGAGATTAACTCGGACAAGCCAGTTTCTCCTGATCGTTACTGGCGCTTAGGCTTTCGTAACAACCTAACCGCAGCCCCATGGCTGTTGGCGGAGTGAGTCTTGAAAAAGACTGATTTTTAGTCCAAATGTGGCTATATTTATACTTGGCGGTTGTTCCAGAGTTGGTCAACACCTCTTTATTTCAGGTGTTTTGATTGGTTATTAATTGTTAAACCTCAGGTGATTGGTTGTCTTCACAACCACAGGCAACGCCAGGTACTTGTCGGTGCTCGGGTTTTCCCCTTTTCATCACCAGTTCGTGCTCCTCTCATGTGATTAATTACTTCCGTAGTCGTGCTTGGTCTTAGCTGCTTTGGGCTGATGTCTCGTGACTTTGCTGACGTTAGGTCAGCTGACTTAGTAGTCAACTTTGATTGGTTGAATTCTGTTAGCTTTGTTTTGACTACCTCAAGCTTGCAGATTTCACGATATGGTTTGTTTTATGTACAAGATGAGTTGTTTTATGTACAAGATGAGTTGTTTCAGGCAAACCTGCCTGTAACATTCCTGCGAGGTCCACGGAAATTGATTGTCTAATCAATTTTTATTCCTTCAGGGTATAACTTTAATCGTAACAATTAAATATTCAGAAAAAATGTTGTCGTTGCTAAACAGTGTCTATCTATGGCAGATGTCTCAAATGCGAGACCCGTGATAGTATTTTGTTCGGCCCGTGATACTTTTTGGGAATTTTGAAATAATTAACATTTAGGTTAGTTAGTTTATTCATCAGTGTTTAAAAGTGCTAGGCCAGCGAGTCAACAAGTTTAAAAAAGAACGTAGAAAGGACTAGCGATAAATTCCTGATAACCAAAATACCATTCGCAACAAAAAAGATTTAAAAGCTGTTTCTAGAAATGCTCATGCACCGACTTTGTTGCCTCAGCGTCATAATACGGCCCTGTTTTTTGTATAAGTCCTTGTTTCGCCCTCGGAGTAGTGTTGACAGATGAGTTTTGCAAAAATACCGGCCAATTTGATGTGTCAACAGTGCCAGATCTAAGCTGTGTCGTATTTCGTAAGCGACAAAGCCAAAACAGAGAGACAATCAGTACTGTTAAGCCACAATTAATAATTTGCCTGTATTTTGACTGGCTCATGATATTTTGGTGTGTGCGTGAAGTGAAAATCTCACCAAGGAATGCGCCAACAGCAGCAAATAAACTTCACTGAAAGAACTGTCCTAACAAGATTCACTACTAGAGTCAATATAATTTGAGAAATTCGGCGTTAGTTCTTTTTGAAGTCACAGCAAAGGGCAAATTATTTATTTTCAAAATACCGGCTTCAGGCGCTGATTTTCAAAATAACAATCTTTTACCGGCCTCTGCTAAATTAGCGGTAAAATACCGGTCAGGCCGGTGAAATATTGGCCAACTGGCAACCCTACCTCGGAGCAATTTCCGTTTGAGATCCTTGGTCTATAGTCTATTTGCGTAATGATAAAGACTTTGAAACTGGATTTCTTCTCAACCAAATTTGAGCTTCAAGGCATGCAAAACGTTCATCACTGCTATTTAGTTTTAAAACTGAACAAAACCAAAAATTTACGATTTTTATTTGAGGTTACGGCTGATACTACACATAAGGGTAAATAATGCAGTATTAGTAGCACGCCAGAGTCATCAGACTATATTTTTGCAATGGGCTTGAAATGAAGTTTACATCACCATTAGGTGAGATGCAGCAAGCTGGTGCGCCAGAAACACCACGGAAAAGCGTTACACCTTGTTTTACTTTCGATTAGTGATTACAAGCGGTTAGATACAAGTTCGTATTTTTCACTTTCACACGGAGCTTGAACCTCAGGAAAATGTCAGCCATGACATGAATTCTCCAACATTTCCACCATACGCAACAATAGGCATCGGAAGGGGGGGGTGAGTAGAAGAGGGCCTTGGCCTCTCCCTGCATTTTGAAATTTTACATTTTCCTATTATAATCTTAGCAAAAAACATTGTTTACTTGGCTTCGAGTGGATAAAAATAAATTTCACCATTTTACCCACCCTACGAAAACCAATGGCTTCACCTGAAAATTCTACTCTTGCCCCACCCATAGATAAAAATTTCCGACGTCCATGTACACTACATTTGATTAAACATGGAAAATTTGTAAACCATAGTGCTTTGGTCAGGTTCGAATAAATTATGCAATAGGTACCACAAGCGATTTCTGTGATTTGCGCTGAAGTATTTCTTTGGCTAACACATTAAAAGCGTGACTGCCCTGAAAGTTTTTGGTGCAACTTTCAGAATTGGGAGGAGGCTATTGCACCCATTGCCCCCCCTGGCTGCGCACCTGCCTGCTCCATCAAACGTTTTCCTAAATGGTGTGCAATTTTTTGACGAAGAAGAAGAAATTTTTGACCAAGTGAAGAAGAAATTTTTGACCAAGTGAAATCCCTTGGTGTGTGGATAAATGCATCACTAAAGGATGATGATGATATTCAAAAACAAGTGAAATCACTATACTGTACAGCAAACAAACTAAGAAGCACTTTTGATCAGTGCCCTCTGGCAGTGAAAAACACTCCATTTAGTGCGTATTGCATGTCATGTATGCATGACAATTGTGGAGCAAATACACAAAGACAAATTAGGCTTCCTCTTCTTCTTCCTTTGAGCCAGTTGTTCAAACCACTGTTTGGCCGCACTAGATCTTGGGGCAGATGTTGAGCAGCCATTCGATTGTCTCATCGTCCAGAACCGTCAGGCCATGCAGTCTATGGGGAGGTCGATGGATTGGACATTGAAGGACAACATGGTCGACGTTTTTTTCTGTGCCACACTCACAGGCCTCAGAGGAGGCCATACCCCATTTGTACAATCTGGAGCGGAAAACCTCTGAGACCGGTGCGGAGGCGGTTCAACCAGGCCCACGCTATTCTTGGGAGGGTTATTCCAGGGAGTAGGGTGCTGGTAACGGGGATGAAAGTGCGGAGTCTCATAGTGTTATCAACACTCTGCATTCCATCGGTGATCCGCCCAGTGCGCTGCATGTATGTTGTTGTCAGATGATCTGCTGAGATGTTGGGTGGAGGGTACAAATGGA
>Ga0210059_1008124_pt1 | contig 16605 bp, 9 predicted proteins | sample Ectturendosymbi2_FD_188042 | JGI IMG/M metagenome (GOLD analysis project Ga0210059, IMG submission 188042) | Ecteinascidia turbinata endosymbiont from Florida, USA - Sample 2 (SPAdes) (version 2) | ecosystem: Host-associated > Tunicates > Ascidians > Unclassified | place: Key West, Florida...
AAGCAAGGAAGGATGAAAATAGACGTGAATGAAAATGTCCCTCGTGAATGTTTGGAAAACTGGAATCTTTCAACTGTAAAAAATATATACTTTTTGCTTTTGAAGCTGACATTTGTTTCGCCGGAAAACGTGGTCGGATTTAAAGTACTGTACTTCATTCGTTTCAGCGCTGTTTCCTTTCATTTGCTTTGTATATTGCTACCAGAACAATGTAATTCAGTTTTTCTGCAATTTCCCAACTTTGTTTTGGTTCATGCCACACACAAAACAATGTGTGTCATACTAATCCAGAAATTACAGCATTGTAGCAAACAGCATCTACCAGCACGAAACTGTATGTTGAAATCAACTTGCAAGGAAAATGTACTGACAAGTCGTGTAAAGAAATTCTTAACGAGTCAGCAAAGATTAAAGAACAACGTTTCACTGCGATCATCGTGAAAACTTGAAGAAGCGTTTTGTAGCATCTTTTCTGATTTGTGCATTTCAACAGTCTGTAAGTGTTAGCAACGTGATGATCTGCAGGAATAATTTCCCGTTTGGTTGTTGCGCTGTATCTTCAGATTTGTGCCACGATCATCAATTGCAAAATTGTAGTGCAGGGAAACCACACAGTTTATTACTGGCTTGTGCAGCTGTATCTTTGTACTTACTCGTTAACGTGCACGTGCAGTAACAGTGTGCACTGAGGTTATTGTAAGTAGCTGCGCGCATAACTTTCGCACGTGTTGCAAGTCTTCAACGCTCGTTCATCCATCTAAGAAAGCATGTTGCAGATCACGTGACCGGTATGTGCCAGTCAAAATCCAGCACTTCAGAAGTTAAATGATGCGTTGGAATGGAAACCTACAGTACAAAATAATGCTTTTTGTCCTGCTGATACGCTTTATGGAACACTGCAACTATTGTAGCCAGTGAGTTTAAGTATACGCATTAATGTTCTCCTGATGAATTAGATCTTGAAAAAACAAACGTTAATGAAGTAGATACGCGCACGTGCTACCTTTTATCACGTTTTTTCTCTTTTTTGCAACCTTTTATTCTATACAAAAGCTCACTTTGATCTAAACCACCAGCGCGAGACGTACCACACTTTGCGTTTATGTGTGTTGCATCTGAGCTTTTCTGCAGCGTTCACTTCACCTCTGCGCCGCTGGTTGAGTATCGTGTGTGTCGGAATCTTTCGAGCAGTCGTCATGTCAGCCGCGAATGTTTGTGACGTTGAGGCCTTGTCCTCAAAATAAATGTACAGCATCCATTCTGTTCATGAGCTGTGAACACTTGAGTCTGCAAACTTCATACTTGCAAGTAAGCTCTGTGAGGTGAAAAAGATGCGGCGAGCCTTAGATTTAATTAGTAGAAGTCGTGTTACAAATTAGCAAACGATACAACATCTAGACAGGAAACTATCGACAAACTTTTGAAAGGAAATCGATTTCACGTAACAGTACACAACGCCAGTCCCTAACCTACAAGCAGTGCTAACAGGTGAAACGTTGAAAGGTTAAACAAGGACACAGCAATTAGCTCTGCTGCTTAAGGCACTTGTCAAGGACATCGGCAGCAAGCAATGCTCCACCCACTGAAACCAACAGGGATTTGCATTTTCCACTGATGACAAAACGAATACAAAGAGTGAAAAGACTTCCTTTTTTTAATAATGCTAAAACAATGCATCAAGACATAAAAGAAACAAGGTGCTAGTAGCTTCGCCCAGCATTTGGATGCGTGGTTAACACTGCACTTAGAAAATCCAACAAAACATTTTCTTGAGGCGGCATTTTTTGTTTCCAGTGAGTTCGGCAGTTTTGTCGCCCAGTTCATGTTTTTTTAGGCCATGTGCGAAATGGCCAGGAAATCGTTACAGATCGTGAAAGACATTTTATCGAAATATTGGAAAGTTTCGAAAATGTAAAATTCCAAGTCTTCAACAGGTCACATGGCATATTATTTTGCACAGAAAAAAAAACGCAATCTTCAACTCGCTCAAATAGAAAATCAAATATCGATCTTCTGAAACATTTAATTGATCCATGTCAATAAGGGCAAGCTTATCGCGGCATTATAACCAACTTTTTAAAGACAATCGCAATCAACAAAGAAAGGAGGAAAGAAAGCTTCGAAACTCTAGCCTTCTTGGCCACGTTACAGCATAGCATGCTGACTGCAGAGGCATCTCAGAGGTGAATGCCCGCAGGTGTATCTCAAGTGCGCGGAAAGTGGCCTCACAGCTTTACAGATATGCGTGTTCAGTGGCGCGTTGCCACTGAAGCCGATTATTTGACTGTCCAAACAATCCAGACGAACAAAGGGAGTCTGCGATCGGACAGGAAATCAGAATGAACCGAGGAGGAATGCTGGAAATCAACAAGACAGAAGGCAGGTGCTTGTAAAAGTTTTTTTCTGGATGGGAACAAAACAATGATGCTTTAAACAGTTACCAGAGAGAATATAATGGTATCCTACTTGTTCAGGCAATTAGAACAGAGATTAATTTCAGCGGGAAAGCATTTAATTTTATCATATGATGTCACAACAATTGCGTTTCTGTTAGGCCCTGTAGCTGCTTACAATCCAACTCTCATCAGGTTAGGTGCAAAGCACATTGCAGGCAACCAGGTATTTGGATGGATGCGCTGATTATCTGGCCGTTTTAGCGTTTCAAATTTGCAAGGTTCAAAACGATCGCCTTGAGGTTAACAAAGCTTTTATAAAGTTGTGAAATTCTTAGAAAAAGTCACAACGTTTCATCGGGATACACTTACCTCAGACAACCTTTTTAACATGTGAAAATGGCAAACGACGCAATGACCACCTTGGCTTTTCCAATGGAAACCATACTTTCTATACGTTGTTACTTGTTGAAAGTTAACAGACATTTGAAAAGGTCCTGTCTATTGACTCGTTGCGCCCGCTCTTGCTTCCCGCCTGCTCTATATTTCAAAAAGTTTTGAACGAGTAAATTGGACACACAGTTATAACACCAGACACTCCAATAAAGGCAACTATGTATTACCGAAAATTAGAACGGAAACCGGGAAAAAATCAATAGTTTATTGGGGCCCAAAGATCTGGCAAGAAGTTCCACCGGATATCAAATCAATACCTTTACTGCTGTTTAAAAAAAATATGCCAATCATTTAATTCGCCACTATATAAACAGATGATGCCTGCAATCCATGGATTTATAGTTTAGTGATGCTACAGAGCAACGTTTACTTGAAACTTATCTTGCGTGTGGATCATATCCATTATTTCTTGGTCTTGTTCATTATTTAGAATGTACAAGTATGATTGAGTAAGGTTAAAACAATGTTCTGCTCTTTGCTTTCGCTTCTGCTGGTTAGCGCAGGGCCAGTGAGCGCGTTCGTTTAGGCTCTTTGACAACATGTGATTGGGTGGTGGCAGACGGAATGACCGAAGTGTCTTTTCGCCGCCTCCCGGCCTTACTGTGTCTGTATTGACAAATGTACTTTCGTTGAGGTAAAAAAAATAATTGTTGTTGTTGTCCTAGACAAATATTCCCTAAATTTCGATGCACCTGACTTACTGAAATGTAGAATGATGTTAAACGCGACCAACAACGTTCACGCACTTATTTCTTCGCTGTTATGGTATGTATTTTTCCCGAATTGAAAATTAAATTATTATTGCAGATGCATAAAAGGGCCTTAAGGCCCAGAAAATGTTGACCCACCACTGTCAACTGAGCGTAGGTTTGAAAAATGCTGACAGATCTGTTTTTGCGGAGAATAAAAACAGGGGGCGCAGACCTGGAAAGTGTGTTTCCAAATTATTTGTAGTTCCGCCAAACGTGAAAGTTATTACTTGGCAAAGGCTTTTTCCTGAAGCCCTTTATCTTTTTAGTCAAAATCAGATACAGAAAGTGGAAGTTCGTGGCCCTGTTAAATTGCAATTACACCTCAGGTCCTTGGATGAACGTAGCATTTCCAAGATTATTTTCCGCGTTTCGCTAAGCTTTGCAGTGATTATTGCAGCAATCTTTCCTTGTTGTTATCTGAACAAGTCGCGAATGCTTTGATAATCTCTCATGAGGCTGGTGCAAATGTTTTGACATTTAATAAAGAAACATAACAAAGTAGAACGTGAGGCACAGCAAAACAGTGCCAGTCTGCAAAGTAGTCTATAGTACAACATATCGAATTAACAAGAGGTATAATGGAAGTTGTTGGAAGTGAAAGCAATTCACGTCTACAAATAATCGGAAATTTTAATCGATGTGATGAGAAAAACGCATAAAGCGCATGTTTTTGTTAAATTAGTGTGAGCACTGGCACGACGAGATATCGCAAAGACACTTGTTTGAATCGTAACGACACGGTAACAGTACTACGGAAATAAGCTACAATATCCCACTACAGTCATTGTCCACCTTCATCCCAAAGCTGTTTGTTCTGATTTGTTTAATTGAACTGCCTATAAAGAAAAAAACTAAGTGGCGTTGGCAATCGATGTAGAAGCTGCGTTGCTGGATGAAAGCTCTGTACAAAACTGCTTTTATCTGTGGCACTATACTACCAGTTTTTTAAATTAACTGCATTTTTGATTTATTCAAAAAAGTGATGCTCCAGAAACTTATGTAAGGAGACACAGAAACAATTATGCATTGTGTACCAGTTCTGCAAAACTGCGATGAAATTGTGTATGATTTTTTGAACGTACAGTAAGATTGCAAACAAAGAGTAGAACTTGGCAAGATACTAAAAATTAAATAAAATAAAATCTTGAGTTCAATAAAAATATAAAGAGCAACGTTTCTCACGCCGTGGCACAGTGTACGATTATAGTCAAGTCGTTTCACGAACGTTTTTTGGATAAACTATTGTTTAAACAAGACCAAAAGAAAAACGGTGTTTGCGTTAGGTACGCAGTAAATGTTTCATAATCTATGCTGCTCAACAGTTCAACTGCATGTCTTACTAAGATTTCGAAACTACTTTCATGACATGCTAACAACCAAACAAACATTTGTATTTTGCTTAGGTTAGGCATCGTCTCTGTGAGAACACCCAGCGCATCAGGTAGAGAAGAAATTTAAAAACCTATCGTCATTCTTTCAGTCACGTTGGTTGTCATGTGTGGGTTGGCTTCAGCCTTCAGGTTTAAAGCATTGAAACGGTCTCACGGCTATAACGTGACTGTAACTTTAGTTTAACTAAAGTAAAGTGCAGCATCCAGACTGGAGTTGTATACGTTGAGGCGAGCTTCTATTTCACCTGAAATGTGGTCTAAGAGACTGTACTAATATCTGCGTAACTCGACTTGATCCAATAAGCGTAGCCAGGGAGAACAAAGGGGCCATAGGCCGCCCCAAATTTCTAACGTATCATGCCGTTTTGCGCTTTGAGAGGTGGTGTCCGAAACAAAATACTGTTGCTTGCTTAAAGTCAAAATATTTGACCCCCTACAAAATTTTAGGCGGGCTACTCTGCTGCATGATCGGACTCCAACATCAGGTTTATATAAATCCCTTCAAAATTTAACATTGGATCATATGATCAAACTAACCTTAATTAGAATCGCTCACTCTTACCATCAGAAAACACAGCCCAAAAGTTTTGACAACTTATTTAAATATTTAAAAACAGCACATAGTTACTACACTAGAAACCGCTCCAATCAAAAGGATCAATTCAGTATAAAAGCTTAGAAGCATGGCTGTCTCGTCAACTGGATATTAAGCTCCTCGATCCAACTAATTTTCGAACACAGATCAAAAAACACTCTCTTAATCTTGATCAATAAATTTGGTACCTATGGTCTTGACGTGTGCTTCGTGCTGTGTAAATGTTATGTGTGTTTGGATGTTCTGTACCTATTTGGCCCTTGTTGTTGTTGCCACTTTTCTTAAAACATCAGTTTTTCATTAATAACATTTTTCTTTTTTTGTCGTTTCTAATTTTCTGAAGTTACGTATGTGTTTTGTGTATCGTGTCTATTACAGTTTTTCAAGCACGATGACTGACTCATGGTCAGCTGACCTGATGATCTTTCGGGTCTTTTCGTTGGCCATGTAAAATAAACAAGAACTGTCTGTCTCTCTGTCTGTCTGTCTGTCTGTCTGATCCAATGGTTTTGGTTTATCTGTATCGTAAGTACAGTAGATAACGTATTCGGTCAGTCGAAGGCTTGCAACTTTACTACCACTCCTCTGGTGAGATATAAGCTTGGATCATGTCGTGATCCGATATTTTAAAAATTCGGCCATTGGTTCCCGACTTGTGTAAACTCCCGACGCACTAACCCTATGAGAAAAATAATCTGAAAAGAGAACTTAATTGCTGCCACATTAGGTCTTACGGTGACCATCTGTGCAAAGCAAACAGTTTTATAATTTCACCGGAAAAATTAAGAAGGTTCTCGAAGAAAATACTTTCTTTGCCTCTGAATTTTCCGATGTTGTGCAACTGTGTGTAGTCACATAAATTTCTATATTTCTTTGGTACAGTGGGTGTCGGAAGGATTTTTTTCCAGAGGGGGACAATAGTGGATTTTTCCAGGTGTAGCCAAAACATTTTCAGGGGGGGGGGCGCAACAGTGGCGAAATTTCATTTTACCCACTCGAAACTAAGAAAACAATCATTTTTGCTGAAAACTTCATAGGAAAATGTCAAATTCCAAAATCCTGGGGACCATGGCCTCCCTTGACCCCCTTCCGACGCCTATTTTTGGCACATAAACGGAAAAGTGACAACTACAGGCAACGAAGACAAATATGGATGCAAGGCCATGGTGTTATGCGGTAATTAAGTTAACTTGGCTCGCGTGAGCATGAAAACGGATGTGGTGGCGTACGAAACATGGGCGCTACGTGCAAAGTTCATTCGTTGCAGCTGCGATTCCACGAGAAAAACTGATTATTACGCAGGGAAATTCATGTGAGATCTAACAATGCAGTACATGACATGCGCCACAATGAGGTGAACCGTTTTCTTCTTATCCTGGGTTATATTGGAATGAGTTGAAAACAACATAACGGTTACAACAGGAACAAACAGTTGCAAATGAGTTGCAAAACATCAATTCAGTACACTGAGGGACCGGAGCAGCGCCATCTGCATTTTGAGGGCCGCGCACAAACACTTGAACCTTTGTCTTGGCCCGAAGACGGAGAATGAAGGAGTTTCCAATTCCACTGGAGCAAGAGAGCAACTTCCTCGTCGTTTGAGCGAGGAGTTGTTGCTGTCCACTGCTAGGTCGCGCTCGATCTCGGGGCAGGTGTTGAGGAGCTAATCACTTGTCACATCATCCAGAACCGTCAAGCCATGCAGTCCATGAGGAGGTCGATTGATTGGACGTCGGAGGACAACATGGTCGACGGTTTGTTTTTCTGCGCCACACTCACAGGCCGCAGAAGAGGCCATACCCCATTTCTGCAATCGGGTGCAGAAACGTCCGACACCTGTGCGGAGGCGGTTGAGCAAGTCCGAAGTCCCACGCTGTTCTTGGCAGGGTAATCCCAGAGGGGTGGGTGCCGATTTTGGGGATGAAAGTACGGGGTCTCGTAGTGTTGTCCAACCACTCCACATTCCATCGATGGTCCGGCCAGAGCGCACCTCTGTTGTTGTTGTCAAATGGAACTGATGATTGTTGTGTGATGGTAAAAGTGGGTTTCTAGATTTGAGATGCCGTGCATTCCCACTCGGTGGAAAGGTGAGTGCTGAGTGGAGCAGATGTCTGTGTTGGTTTGTAGTAATAATCGTGCGTGCATAGCAATCAGTGCTTGTGCTTGCAATGTAATTACCCGCATAGCGCATGCACCCTGAAGGAAACCAGTGCACCGTTGGCGTGTGTGAGCGTCACTTCTCTTTGTGCGTACCTGTCGAATACACGGGAACACGCTGAACGCCTCCAAACACGTCAATGTCTAGGCTCCACGGCACGGCGCGCTAGACACAGTGTGGCTCCTTTGCAACGAAGCTCAGCAGGTTGGATGCCTGCAAGGATAGGAAGTTTGTCCGCTTGTGTAGGACACAGGCATCCAGTCACAATTCGCAAGACATCGTTGATGGCGGGGTTAATGAGGCGGGTGTGAGCACTGTGGCACCAGACAGGAGCGCAGTACTGCCAACCAGCTCCATAATCATGAGGACCATGTGCCTATCAAGTAGCAATCTCAGCAACTTGCAGGTGAGGCCCCGATGCCATACGGTGTCGTAGGCTGCTGTGATATCGACAAACACACCTCCGGCCTTCTTATCCGAAAAGCTACTGTATCCTTGATATCTTGTGTCCGTAGAGTGACCTAATCTGCAGTCGACCTTCCGTGTTGAAAACCCGCTTGTTCCTGCGGGAGAGGGAGTAATAGGCCGATGACTGGTTCTACAAAAGCGTATATGAGTCTCCCGAAGATTTTGAAGGGAACACACAGTAGCGATACAGGGCGATGGATCGCAACTATGGGTGCTCTTCGCCAGATCGTGTGGATTTTGAGATGGCGCATGCAGGAAATGCGGAAATCGCAAAACAAAATTTGAGAGCCGACCCGGCGTAGAGTATATACTCCGGGAAGATGGAATCCAGACCCGGAGATTTTTCTGGCTCCCTGTGCTTGAGGGCGACAGCAAGCTCCACTATTGGCAGAAAGGGGCCAGAGATACTACAGTATTTCGCTCAGGTGTTCGGACCTTCCATAGATCGGACAGCTCCTTACTGATGAGCATGGTGGACCCGCGGCTCCCGGTCTTGCGTGTCCGCGTGTAGCAAAACACCAGAACTGTCAGGAAAGACGAAGCTTTATGATGCTGAAAAAGTATGTTAAGTAGGGTAAGGGCAAGTAGACAACCTTGCTTGACAACACGACAAACATCAAATTTCCTTGATCTTGTGCTGGTGGAGTACGAGTTTAATATTTAGCATAATGCAAGCTGCTTGGGAGTAAAGGCCCACAGGTCAGCAATGCAATTGACGCATAAGGTGAAGTCTCCACTTTGGTAGGTTCCATGCGCCTTGAGGCAGAGCGTTTGCAGTAGTTTAATGAATAAAAGCCATCCCACCAGAAAACGCCATGTCTGCACGTGACGAGTCAAACTCAATCTGTCGACGAACCGACGAACAAGAAGTTCCGCTTCTTTGCTCAGCTCTTATAATTATATTCTCACAAATGCGTGTTGGCGAATGAGGTGACCGCGTCATTCCCAGCCCTTTGTCAGTTTACGCGCAATTTCTTGCTGCATTAATTGAACTTTTTCAGTTTCAAGATGTTGTTTATGGCAGTTCTGTAAACAAAAATTCATGATTGTAATAACTTTTAACTTATTTCATACTCATTTAATTCTATTTTGTTCTAAGACTGTTAACCGCTGTTGTCTCGAATGGTCCTCTTTTTCACTTTCAGATAGCCTATATTGATTCCATGTAACTGCATTTTTCCACTAGGTGCTAGCATGGTATCTGCAAGCTGTGATTTTAACAGTCGTATCTTTATCTGTAAATGAGTTTAATTAAGAATTGCTGTGGAGTACCTTTTGCAATTTCATTCGATCATTTCACCACAAGGTATGAACAGATTTGACAATGGATTATTACCAATTTTGTATTCCAAACTTTCAGTGTTTTTATTGAAGTTTGTTTCATACTTGCTCTTTTGCATTTCCAGTTAAAGCAGTCATGCCATAGTCTCAGGGGCATAGCCATGGCCCACGTGCCACTGCTATCAAAGAAATTGTTTCATGTTGCGCATTTTTAGCAATGGACCTCAATATAACGATATTAATACACTTGAGTGATCATGATGATGTCATAAGAGGCCCTTTTCGACCTCAACTCAGGCCCCTAAACCTAAGGGCAACACCCCACAAATGGTCACAAAACTGGTGTCCAGCAACATACAGATTTGAGAGGGGGTAAAGTGCCCGAAATGTCCCTTGTTTCCGTCCGTAGTGCCGACCCTGAATTATCCAAATGCCAGGAAACTTCCGCGGAAAAATGTTTTTGAAATTGTGGCACCTTTGGGGCGCTGGCTTATACCGTAATTACCGGTTAGAAGTACAGTATGTATCATGGTTTACGGTTCATTCATGCGCTTTTGCGTCGCAAATCACGAAATAACGCGAATGAAACCAGAGGAAAAAGTTTAGCATCAAAGAGCAGAAATTAATTAAATAGATCATAGTTGTTTCAGGTTTGACACATTTGACATATTTAAGGGTTCTTACAGCTTTATTCTGCAATCTATTTGGAGGGAGTAAAATTCTTTTGCTGATTCTTCCCCAGTTAAGTATGAGAATGTTAACTAGATGATAAAAAGCAAACTAAATAGATTTGAGCACTGAAATGTTGGCATAGTGTTTTAAATAGGTTGATTTGTTGTTGATATGTGAAATTATCTAGCCACTCGTGTCGCACCCACAAAACCAAGTTTTGACACATTTCAAAGTGAAGTGCCAAAAGCGTATTGATCGTCCAGAATAAGCCTGTACCAATTAAACGACAGAATGGCCTATGCCCTATAGGGTTGATTACCAACCGGAGCAACCCTAGTGTAGCGTTTTGAGTGGATAAGCCGATCGACAGCAGGGCGGCGACAGAAACCAACGTGGTCCGTCGTACAAGTACAGTGCTCTAAATTGAACGCAACGCAACGCAGAGTTGCCGCTCTATATTAGCAAATTTCCCTTACAATCAGAATGAAAAAATACATATGTTTCTCTGCACAAGGATCGGCAACCTTAAGGTTTTTGGTAACTGTGCGCCGACTGAAAGGTTTCAAATCATTCCGTGTTGCAACAACATACGTACGTTTATACAAATCAAGGTCAATATAACTTCTGTGTGAATTATAACGAGATCGATATGTAAAACAATGCGCTTCTGCGTGCCATTCTAAATAGTTTGGCGGGCCAAGTGTGGAATGCGTGCTGTAGGTTGCCGACCCTGCGCAATCTGAAACAAATAAACACAATCAACTTTCGCTAAAACATCTTGTTTCTGTCTTCTTACAGAATATACGAAAGCAGACAACTCATATTCATGTAGGTCACTTATAATAATCAACGAGTAACGATAACATAAAGACAAACTGTGGCAAACGCACAGACGTCGTGAACTCGTACCGGCTGACATCCGACCAGCCGTCAAACCAACAGATCTTATTTACTCCGGTATGCAATTAACAAGCACGGCGCTCACAATAATTGACAAGCATAAAGGTATACGTCCATCAACACATCACCTCCATGGCACACACATACTATCATATGTTGCACAATTGAGAGTGCAAGATCGAAATTACATGTGTAAAACAAGCATCATTACAGAAAACACCACTGCATAACCACATGCAAAAATTTTTCAAAAAGGTTGTCTCAAAGTCTTTTAAGATTGGCCAGCACTTTGGCAATAAATCTTAAACATAATCCCTTACGACTTTCCAGCTGGTTGCAATTCACAAGGAAAAAGTCTCATCAGCAACAGCAGCAACAGCTTCACAATTTTCAAATTTTTCAAAGTATGTTTTCCTTATTTCCAGAGTTTTCCCGACCTTGCTCCCTAGAAAAAGTGAAAGTTAAGTTGGACTAGGCTTAACTTTATTTGTGTCCCTATCCCGTTGTGGGTTCGGGCTTTGCAGTTCTTTCAAGAGGCACTGATGAAGCAACAAACTGCATCTTAGCGTATAATACCAAATACAGGTGTCCCCTCATCACAGAAAATACGAAACACAATTTATTGGTAAGTCCAACGGTATGACTCATAATGTAACAACCGTTGTACTCACATGTAGTCCACAAAGCATACGATAAATCCACCACGAAACTGCATTCTGAACTGTTACAAACTACTACTCTTTCACTCCCTATCAAACTGTTTCCCAAATTGTTTTGGCGTCTCAAATTTGAAAAGAAGTTTCTTTTTCTCACAGAGGAAACCTCTCTGTCCTATGAGACTTCTGAACATAGAATTGTTTTTGTACTGGAGGCACGGAAGTACCACAGCTTTGCACTTTCCCAAATTCAATTCATTAAACGTCTTCCGTATTTGGTGCCAAAGTTTCGTCGCAAGACTCTCAGCTTTTACTGTTTTGGAACATGACCAAGCTGCTCTATGTTCAGCTGAGGAAACGCATGCAAGGAAGTGTGTGGGAGAATAATTTATGTCGTTTCTCCAAAACTTCCTAGAAGTCAGTTTTCTGCAAGACACGGTACAGAAAACCTCCGCAATTCATAGATGCATCGGGGCCAGATAAATGCACCTTTTGCACAATCCCGTTGAATCAGGATGGCATAATTTAGCAAGAACTTGTCCTGCTGGACCATGCTGTCACATGGCTATCCGTACAAATTGTTAAAACATCACCAAACCCCTCCAATCCAGCGTTCCCCATCGTCGAAACTTTGAGGCATCCCTGGATACATGGATCGAATGTAGTAACGAGTTTTTATCAAGTCTTTCTTAAGGGACAGAATCAACAAAGATTCTGAGTGACCTTTGTGACAGTTCATGCTTTTATAGTGCAATTAAATTTACTTCAATATACGATCACCATGCATTTTATAATTTCGCCATACGCAATATAATTTTTGCCCAAATAGCTTTATCATGGCTTTTCTGAATACAGTACTTCGCCATATCGTCACTTCTTATTTTTCATGGAATAATACTTCAAGTTTTTCCTTAATTTGGTTTAAGACATCATCGAACTTTCTCCAATATTCCATGCATTGCACAACACCATTTCGCAATAACACAACGCAGTACCTGATTTAGATGGTGGGGGGGCCTGGGGTCCAGGTGTGGTGGAGCAGGGCCCCGACATGGGAAAGTGCCGCCCCGGGGCGAGTCGAAAATTGCCGCCCCCCCACAGTCAGTGGCGTAACCAGAGGTGTGAGCCATGGGGGGGGTTCTGAAGGGGGCCCGTTAGCCATCGTGTGGCCATGCAATAATTAGTTCCTAAAAACTCACAAACGTTACATATATATGGGCTTAAGTCTTCGTTTGTTCGCGCCACATATATATGTTGGTAAGTCTTCGAGCATACCCCGTTCGTGGTGAATCGCGCATTCAATGACACGCTAACCGAGAGGCTGTAACAAAGGGTACTTGAATAACAAAAAAACGGTTATATAGCGAAGTACAAAGCTGATGTTAGATCGTAAACACAAATAACACAGGCATGGGCGTCCGCAAAATTTTTCCAGGGTAGGCAAAGTCGACATTTTGGTTGTCCATTTCAGGTTGCTGACGACACAAATCCAAATAGACGTTCACATAACGCTTTACCTTTGCTACATCAGAAAAAATGACCCACGTTAACTGCAATAGTCCCAAAAATGCGCTTCGCTGGCAGCAATGTTTCTTTCACACCGTATAAAACTGGTTGGCAGCAATATTTCTTTTCAGTTTTCACATCGTATGTTTCTTTTCGCACCGTGGCTTGTTGCTATCAGCAGTCGCTGCCTCGCTGCATTACCTGCCACAGATGTCTGCGTTGAACAGTCACATGCAGCAAAACGCCTTCTGCCGTAACTTTGAACCTTTGTTGCCATGTTATTGAAAACTATCCTCCCCAAGTTTCGCAACCTGCCTCTGCAGGCAATGTAGCGGATTTAGTGAAATGCAAGCTCATCAGTCACCACCGCATGATGCAAGAACAGTGAATCCGGCTCTTGTGCAGTGTGAGTGTCATACCGGCAAATGAAACTGTCATTGCAAGAGGTAAGTCAATTAAGCTGCTGACTTTAGGTTTTCGAGAAATTTTGGTTCTTAGACCCAATTTCCAGCTTGTAGCAAATGCCCATTTCTCCCTTCCCATGAACACAAGGGATGACAAACGCGGAAACAGCGCGCCAGCTATAGCTACTTTCACTTGTTATCAAATTTAAATACGGTAGTGGGAAGAATATGAAGACATTTTAACAACAGGTTCTGAAGCGAATGGCTAAAAACGTCGGATGGAGATGCTCAGTGGCGCACAAAGGCATGTAAATTATTTTGACCAAAGTGTCAAATGCTTTTGCGAGATATTCTTAACTTGAGACGGACAACCCTTTGGTTTCAGTGAATATAAATCATGATTTGATGGTTGGGATTAATTATAAAATCAATTTAAATATGTATCACTATTTGTCTTGCGCATATCCTCAACATGGAGGGGATGAAAGAGTAATCACAAGAAAATACAACTAATACTGACTACGTTTTCGAGATAATAATGAAACTGTGCAACAGCGTTAAGTCTGTTAGTCATAAATGTGAACTTTTCAATTACTGCTACATGTGTTTTGTATTTGAGTTGGCTTATGAACTGAACATCTCCGTGGATGGACATAATTGTCGCAATTCCAATCATAAAATTGCTGACCAAGAACTTCTCATTAAGCGCCTATAGCGTTAGATATTTCCTAGGTCAATGCATGTGGCCTTTCAAATTATATCATTTTTTTGATGAAATAAATCAATAAATCTGCACCACCAAAGGCAAGAAAACCTTGTCTTTGAACTTGGATAATTACTAGTAAAGCTTCACAAACTGACCTGTTTCAGCTAAATTGTTGTTAGTCGGGGTGATGAAGCAGCAAAAAATTCTGTCAGCTTTCTGAACTTTGCAGCAGAACTTTGAATTTGCTGTTGTGCTTTCTCTTTACATTTCTGAGCACCAGAATTCACATTTAATCCTACTTCGTATATTTATGTTGCACATATTTGTATTTCGTTGTCAAAACTGCAATCTGTACTGCATAATGAACAATACAAAGATCACTAAGTAAAGAAATGGGATACACACCAAAATTTTTGATTAATAGCGTTAGTGTCAAATTGCCATATAGAGCGTTCGCAAATCTCAAAAAAAGTTGAGAAATGAGAGTGAATCCGGATGTGGATGGTTATCAGACGACTCCTGATAATGATTGCATACTGCTTTAACCAGCGGTTCCAAAACTTTTTCGAACGTGACTGAAATCTGAATTGGTGAACATCTTGCGAAACAAGTCTCAAACAGCGTATGTTAATATGACAAAAATGTTGATTGTATGGGTGATTTTTGGCAGTAGGTTGCTAAGTTTGTTTTCAGTGTCAGCAGTTTACTCTTTTCTCAAGTACCTACGCAACACTACAAACAGACAAGCGAACAAGTTTGAAGAATTACAACTCAGGTTTGGTTTTGATCGCCTGGGCGCGGCCTACTGTGTTTTCTGATCCTCTGCGAAATCGCAACCATTGTTTGGGTCGCGACCCATACTATGGGAACCACTGGCTTCAACGCTTAAACCTGTCAAAACGCTTTAAACCTGTCTTAATTTGTAGATGTGCATCACTTCATCGCATACTTCATGGTGTAAAGTGCGCTATGCAGACGATAACTGCCGTACCCGCTGCTGGGATGGCCAGAAAACGAAGTTACCACCTCCAGCCGAGATGCTGAAATGAATACTGCTGGTTCAACTTCAGCGGTGAATTTGAAACATCTTTGTTAAACTGGCTTTGCAAAGCAGGAAAAGAAGTTGTAGTGTCGCTACCCAACTTTCTCTGTATTCTAATTTCAAGGTCTCTGTCTACTAATCTCAACTTAAAGTACACGAGAGTTTTCAAACATAAACGTATTCACAACTGCATCACACACTCAAAAGTAAGCAGAAATACAATGGCCTCAGATGCGGCAACGTTCCACAACTGCAGGCGATTATTACATCACACACAGTTATGCACGATCGTTCAAGATGATGTACTGCGTACTACACGCCGTTGCAGCAACTTCGATTTTGGATTCATTTGATGACTGTTAGTATGCCAAACACTGCACTATTTCAGTATTTGAAACGTCAAGAGCAACGGATTTCCAAAACTTTTAAAAGCACTTTCATATTCTGCAGTTCATGAAATCTCTGAGGGGGCCCATTTTTTGCATTTAGCTTGCCAGGGGGGGGCGCGCACCCCTGCCCCCCATCAGTTACGCCACTACTCACAGTCAAAAAGTGCCGTCCCCCCAAGCCACGGGTTGAAGCAAAGTCAAGCCTTTCAGGACGGAATTGTTTCATAACTATGCATCATCAGGCTGGAGATAATTTTGAAAATTTCACTGAAGTAACATTCCAGGATATTTTTCTGACCGGGACGGGACACCGGGACAGACGTTTAAACCGGGACAGTCCCGGCCAGACTTATGGTAGGTCCAACCTTAACCAAAATGTAAAACATAAATCTAACTTCAGGTTCATTCGTGAAAGACCATTTGCCTTTCCTTCTTTTCACCAAACGTGCCGCCCCCCCAAAAAGTGCCGCCCCGGGACATTGCCACCCCCCCAGTCGGGTCCCTGGTTGCGGACAGCTATTCCGACTCCATGCTTGGGCTTTTCACAGTTCTCAAAACCGTTCCAAAATATGGTGTAATGTTCTTCTCTGATTGATCCAGATGAATACCACCAGGTTTCGCTAAGGGAAGCTAACTGGATGCCGAGACGGTCTACTTCTCGGTCAATTAAAGCTGTCTTCCGCGGGGAGGTTGGCGTGGCCTCTGTCAGAGGTCCAAGGGAACGGACGTTCCAACAACCAAGTTCCAGTGAGGTAGTAGCAGGCTGACGACCCGGCCGCGCCTGCTTCACACTCGAACCGAGCCGGGCAGCAGCGGCCACATTGAGTGGTCCCCGA
>Ga0210059_1008125_pt1 | contig 16604 bp, 13 predicted proteins | sample Ectturendosymbi2_FD_188042 | JGI IMG/M metagenome (GOLD analysis project Ga0210059, IMG submission 188042) | Ecteinascidia turbinata endosymbiont from Florida, USA - Sample 2 (SPAdes) (version 2) | ecosystem: Host-associated > Tunicates > Ascidians > Unclassified | place: Key West, Florida...
TGTCTGAATAGCCATGATCATCTCTTGTTGAAGCGTCAAGCTGCTTAAATTGCCAAGTGTGACGCTTACGCACGTTTGTGGAACAAACAGTCACAATTGGTGAGCAAGAGGTCTGCCCGGAGTCGGAGTCGTTAAAATTTTCTGCGACTCCGACCCCTCAGGTTGAAAATCCTTCCGGCTTCGACTCCGACTCCACAGCCCTGGTCAATACTGCATGTTTCATTCATTCCAGTCTCATTATAAACATTATGGTTGGTTTGTTATTTCTCAAAGTATTTACTGGAGATGAAGGCATGTTTACCTGTACTTTTGGACAATGGAAATCTAAAAACAAAAAGTTCTTAGAAAGCTCAACTTGGCCCTAGGGTAATTCCATTGTTCAAACAGTTATGTGAGAAACTGGTTTTGCTGAAGAGAATTGTATTGTAAACACCAATGTATATGTGTGTACTTGCATGGTCTGTTGTATGCTTCAATAGCTGCTGATGCTATGTTACCTCAATTTCTTTCAGTTTCTTTTTAAGTCAGAACTAAATGTTTAAATAAGTTTGGGGAAGCTTTCCTTACTGTCTTGAACCATTCATGTTTTCCTTTGCCCTATACCTGCAGAAAGTTAGAAAATAAATATTGGTAGTATTAGTACATTTATAACAGGAAGGATGTGTTAAGTTTTTGCGCAAGGTAAAAGTTACCACTCCACGTGTTGATGTAGTAGTACACAGTGTTTTGCGATTTATGAGACTGCAGTAATTTGTAGACTTATTGGTTGGTTCCCTGGTTTTTGTGCAAGACAAACAAATGAAGATGGGTATTCTAAAGCATGGTTGGTAGATACTTCATCAACGCAATGGGCAAGCGAACTCTCATAAACGTCCAAAGCTTTGTGCTTAAAGCCAAACATTGTTTCCTTTATTTTTATAAACACAGACCAAATATTTTCACTGGAACACAAAGCCATCGTCAATATCTGGTTTAATTTGAATATATGAACTGGAGAGTGGAGACCAACCAGTCGAATGATCTCAACGTGCCCATCAACCCTCCATCAATTTACCAAACTGCTGAGCAGAATGAGCGTGAGTTTCAATTAGCGCGTTGTGAAGAAATGCACTGCAAATTTCCAAATTTCAAGTTCGATCGATTGGTGACATAACAACGATCATTACGCGTCACTGACTATCCCAGTTCTCTAGGTTTGTAATGTTAAACTGGATATTTTCAACCGTCAGGAAAGCAAGCGCATTTTGAGAGTGCACATGGAAACATTTAGCTGGTTTAAATTCCGGAATGTGGGGCCAAATGCAAATCAGAACAAACTTCCGAAATTTCTCAGAAAACGTCAAACAAAATATGAAGCCATCCAGCCTGACCCTCCGGAAACAATTTGCCTAGTTGACAAGACTCTGTACAGTGATTTGCAACAAATAGCCTACAGTTGCTATCCTTGAAAAGATCATTGCAAGGCTCATCAGCACATGAGATAGTATGATGGACTTTCTATTACACCATGGCATAGCCAGGGGCATTTATTTGGACCATGGCCACCAGAGTAAATAAAAGTTTTTGCCTCGTAGGTTGCAAAAAGGTCGTAACACGGTTGAGTGAACAGGGCGACGTCATCGAAACGCCTCCCGTGACGGGGGCCTCCAAATTGCTAAGACCACCACTGTATAGAATGTCGACTTTATTCACATATGACTGTAAAGTTATTAACCGGCTACGTGGTACAGTTGGATGTGCACGCGCCACCAAAACTGGTAGACTACGACTAGTAGTCAGGTCATTCAGAAGACCTGAAAAGCGGTGCTTGCGGCCTGTCCAGCCTCGTGTGGGTGTTGATGGGTGGGTTCAGGAAAACGGTTCACGCGCGATGCTGCCATTGCTTACCGCCAATGCAGCATTCACTGCAAAAGCAGCCGCGTGACACACCGCGTAAGCAGGCGGAGACGGGCGGATGGGTGCCGCAGACCATTCGTGGCAATCCGCAAGGAGTACAAAAACGGAGTATAAATGAAATTGAACCGAACTATGAAATCGTACAACTTTGCACCACACAAACTATTTGTGGTTGTACAAAAGATTGCAATCATTCGAACGATTACGCGTGGTGGCACAGTTTCTCAACTTCGTCCAAGAAAACATTTGTTGTTTACAGCGCTTGAAGAAAAAAGCAGTACAGAAAAAATATAAGTCGCATGCGCGCTTGGTTATACTGGATTGCTTTCACGAAATGATATTGCTGTTGCACCAGCAAAAATTCCACTAAATACTGCCTTGTTTTTTTCTCAATGCTGTAGCAACAGGAATTCAAACCCTTTTTCTCGTTGAAGCCTATACTTCTACAAAACGCGCCATTCTTGGCAAAAAAGTTCAGCTCAAGACCATGTTGCGTAGTCAACAGCAATTACGAATACAACCGCTGCCGGTCAGGTGGGGTACCTAAATAAGGGAATGCATGCTTGAATGTAACATGGTAGTGAGATAGTATTTGGTCCCGGTTTTACCAAACACTTTTAGGCTTCCGTAGGAAATGTAACAATCAAATTATAACGACATATGTATTTTTACGCGTACATCGGCGGGGATGCAGTAAACTACGAAGTTCGCCTTGCCCTGAATCAAAATATGAAAGAATGCACCAATGATGAAAACAAACCCAATATACTGAACTTCAGATTTTCTAGGTGCGCAATGCTCTAAGAGCAATATATAAATATAAGTAATATAATCAAGATTAAACATTAAAAAAATTACCAACGTGTAAAACACTATTATAACAAATGATAGGATATAACAATAGATCAAAAGTTTGCGCCTCACAAGAGCTAGGTATCTTCCTCCGGCAAAAACAAAAGTAGAAACAACCAGCACGCGAACAATGCCACGCCGAAGTGAAGAAAGATTAGAGAAGAGTCACTAGTATCACATGGAGTGAAGAAATGAGAAGATACTGACGCTCATCCAGACTAAATCAATTTGAAGGGAGTTTCCAAATATCTTTAGTACAATATCTTGATAGCCTACAAAAAACGTTGGGAAAATCTAGAAAACGAAGAACGAACTGTCCAAAATTCAATTGCATGCTTTCCTGTGTTGCACAAGCATGCAACGTGCTGCTTCAGAATGCTTATCATCTCACAGACTATTTTATCACAAAGTGTAAATTAGGAAAGTGACTGACTGAAGTGACTGAAAAGAAGATGAGCTAAGCTTTTGTAAAAGTAATTGTTTCTGGGAAACTGCAGAACACGATATCTGATCATATATTTTATGCCAAACCATTGATAAAATATGTGAAAATAATATCAAGCAATAGCTACTTCCGGCACGTAGATTGCGTTATGTAAAGCAAGTTATTAATACAAACGAAATACGCAATTATCTAAAGCTTTCAACAGTTGAGCCGGCGATTCCGGATTAGCAAAAGACAAACAGCAAAAACTTTCGTAAGTTATAGATGCAAATAACAACCTGAATTAGCGAAGCAAAATTAATGAAGGGCTATACAAAGTTTAAAAGTACTTCCAGATTTTTTGGACGAAAATTTTTTACTGGGAAATCCTGAGATACTATACTCCTCCACTGCTGTCGACCATTCGGATATTTGTAACCCAGGGATTCCCAAGCTTTCTCTTACCATGTACCCCTTTAGCATTCCGACAGATGAATATGTACCCCTACAGCATTTCAACAGATAAGCATGTACCCCTTCAGAATGTCGACAGATGAACATGTACCCCTAAAATTTCTTATGACAAAATAATTTATCATGATTATTCATAGACATATTTAACAATAAGCATATAATGACTTGATAATAATATTAACTGATATACGCATAAATATTTGGAAAGAAACAATATGTAAATATATTTCTATCTTCTATTGCTAACCTTAAATGTACCCATTCGGATAGGTAAATGTACCCCTGGGGGTACATGTACCCCAGGTTGGGAACCCTTATTCTAACCAATGGAAACACTAAATTCATTTGATTTTGACTGGCCATCAATGAGCCTTTGTGCACTTCATAAGTCAGTCATGCAAGTGAAGATGTTCCTAAATCATTTTTATTTTGCTGGAATGAATACTTCAACTTTTTCACGGTTAGAAATGATCAAAACTACACGAAAGCTTACATCCGTAGAAGAGCTTAGTTGGCATCATTTCCCACCGAACAAAACAGCTAATACTGTCACAGGAGAACAAACTGCTGAGGTTGTGCTGCAAAATACCGTTTCTAGGTTCAGGTGAAAACAGTCACCAGTGCACTCAGTCAAATCCGAGCGCCTCGCTGTCAAATTCGTCCGTAATTACTTGCAGACACTTAATGTTGCAGTTTAATAAATCAATCAATATACCAGTCGCAACTTACCGCTGTACGTCGGCGAAGCTCAGAGCGCGATGTGACCAGACCGATGGAACCAGCTACAGCCATCTGCAAAACAATTTCTCGTTCATTTGCCTTCATGCTCAAACTGCCAGGCCACACGACGATTTTCTAATTTTTACTGTACCAGGAATTACTGCATCTATCTTCTGTCCGATATCGGTATGGGAATGTGTGTGTGAGTCCGTGAGTGATTTTTACATAAATGGAAACTGTTCCCGTCTGAATTCAGGAAGATGCACTTCTATGAGACGAGCAACGCTGGAAGGCAATATAATGCGCCAGAAGTGTCAAGCTCACATTCTAAAAATGGTTACTGTGTGTGTAGGCCTATTGAATATGAACGCACTTGAGCGACTTTCCCTTAGAACATGGGTGACCAAGGTGCTGCCCGGGGGCACATTTCACATGGCCTGTGCCTTTGGTTTCAGACTGTATTGTATACAGTCCGACAAAGCCTGGACTACGCTTCTATGTCGGAACGACGGCGGTTTCTTGCTACTCAAGTCATTTCCGTTGGGTTTTGATGTGCTTAGAAGGAATATGAGCATGAAAGTCGTCGCAAACGAGTATTTCTGCTTTAAACCCCCTATGCGAAATACCTGGAATATGCTAACATGCACTTTAGTGAAAAATTCCGGAAGGACTTTCTGGCCCGCGTGCACCTTCATATGATCAGATTTGGCCCTTTTTGAAGAAAGTTTGGATACTCCTGCCTTAAAAACTTAACCTTATTAAAATTACCAGAGTTAATGTATGACATGATGCTACTATATATCGGGGATTATTACTTCTTCCGTGGATCGTGCCTTTAAACAGGGTTACATATTTTTGCAAATAAAGCGATAATGGACATGGGCGGCAATCAGTCTTAGATAAAACAAGATCGCGAGCACCTGATTTACTTCATCACGTGTGCGATTCAATGTAGATTCATTTGCTGATTTTTCAAATAAGTGACTTTTCGTATGAAGTCAGGAAACTTGTAGAAGCTAAACAACTATCAGTGTGTCGGCATGTCTAATGTCAGTGAGTTTTAGAAGCTTTGGTGATGATTTCGGCTGACTGCGAGAGTAACAAAAAAAAGATACTACAGTTAATGAAGACTTCTGAACACTTCAACCTTGCGAAATAGGTAAAAAAACAATATGTTTTCATTACGTTAACTTCTCACAGTTTGTTGACATAACGATAAAGCAAGGATGTCAAGTAAGTGTATTGTCAATAAAGACCGGTGTTGAATGAAACCTTCGGGGTCTGCCGAAATCTGTACCTTATCAGTAACTGCAGGAGTGTGTAATTCCTTTTCGAATCAAAGAATGACAAATCCTTGCGTAAAAGTTTGGTTTACATTGTTCTTTATTTTCTGCTACAAGGCGAGACTTTTAATTTTTCTTAAGAACACAAATAAGTTTCAACAATCAACTCTCTGATGAGTGTAGTTTTCCCGAGCTTCCAGTCGTAATTATTTATCTTACCTGTCAGGCTTCACAATGCTAAAAATGTTACACTATTTCTTGTTTGCAGTGAGTATTTCAATGGTAATTAAGCTTGTTACTATAAAAATCAATAGGATGCTGAAAAATAGGGAGGCTATTGACTCGAAAAAATACAACAATTGTGGAAGAAATTTTCGTTTCTAATAGTCGAAAACATTTATACAGTGTTTTAAATGCTTGCTTTTTCAGATCAATCTTATCACCGGCTAAGCACTTCCAGGTCATAAAACATAGCACTTCTTTGATGCCTTGCAGCATTTGGCACAGTTGTTTTTTGATAATAATTTTCAAAAAATATACGCGTATATGACCATGCTCCGAAATCTGCCAAAAAAAGCACAACTTTATTTACTACTACTAGCTGCAAAAGTTATTTTTAGTTCATTTTGCCTGTGGCAACAGAATCCCACAATAAGACGCCACCTCTTTGAATACATTTTACCGACGTCAACTGTTGACATATGTAGCTTGAGCAAACATGTTTTCTTACCACAGTTCCAACCCAAATGCCCGTAACAGATCTTCCTACAGAGAAAACGTCGAATGCCACCGCGCTGGAAGACACATCGAAGATTCCCAGACATATCGTCAATATGCCAATGACCAGTTGCGCAAAGCCAAGCCTATAATGCAGATAGTCAGTTATCACATATTTTAGGCAGTAAAGGTTATTTGCAGTGCTCTTGATGTACACTTTGATTTATGAATTTTTACAAACCAAATAAAAATTAAAAAAGCTATACGCAAGAGTCTAAGTACTGTAATAACAACTCCTTTTAAAATTTAACTGCTGAAGTGATACAAATGGTGAAGTATTCAACGTGAGCAGATCCTGGGAAATTTGAAGATCGTCTAATATGTTTCTTATTTAATGACACTTCCTCTAAATACAAATACAAAGACCCACGCAGAAAAGATACCCTAATCTGCCCGATCCACTTATCCCCAAATGTTGTACAGGGCAATTAGAGTGAGGTTGTAAACCTCAAACAGCCAAGGAGAACTACATTGCAAAGATAAAGTAACACCGGTGTTATTTGCTTATTCTTAACCTATTCACACGGAACAAAAATTTACATTAACTATTTTAAATATTATGTTTGCCTGCTGCCAATCGTAGTAGCTGAATCCGTGAGCTAAACTTTTTTGTTCGGTGGATAACATGCACCCGTATTTTCTTTTACCTCGCAGTGTGACTTCCTTATTAAAAAAAATTTAAAACGCAAATACGTAGTGAACAAATACGCTGCTGTCGTCAGTCGGCTTGTTTTCTTTTATTTTCCCAATATCGGTTAAAAAACTAGAGCTCTGACATTTCGCTTCCAGCTTATTCTTTAACGCCACTCGGCCCGTTATCTGCAGACGAACGTGATCTGAACAACGTGACCCCAGTTTGGTGGCTGTGATGAAATTATATATTTTTTCGACCAAAAAATTCGCATTAGTTAGTTAAAGGCCAGAAAAGAAAATATTTAGGTTTCAGTTGAGTGAGATAGCACACGTTTGATCATGAGCCTTACCAACTGAAAACAACACAGAACACTTTACGTGGGATACGAAACAGCAACAAGTGGCAAAAAGTTTTCGACCCCTAGGATAGAGTTAACAAATGGGCTGCATTGTTCGGTCCTGACCGTGTCCATAGACATCACTGGTGTAGGAAGCGGGGGTGCAGCCGCACCCCCAAAAATTTTGATTTCGTTAAAATCCAGGCAAAATCCCATAAAATCCGGGGAAAATCCTCTACAATTCGGGAAAAATTTCTGGGAACCTGAAACTCCCTGAAAATCTGAGCAAAACTGGCAACATGCTTTTTTTTTGGAGGTCACTTTTTGAAGGATTTTTCGGGCAAGTTTGGGAGAATTCGGCAAAATTCACTCGCAACCCCAAAAATTTTCCTGCTCCTACACCTACGATAGGCATGCATATGAGTACAATACAGATCTAAGCACTATTGATTAGCCTACTTATAGATTTAAACCAGGGGTCGGGAACCTATGGCTTGTGAGCCAGATGTGACTCTCTTGATGACGGCATCTGACTCGCTTGATACTTTCTTAACACGATTATTACGAATGAAACTTTTTCTGTAATTTTCCATCTTCCAGACTACAAAGCCATCAGCAACACCATGCAGCACCGTAAGTCGCATTAACAGTAAGAAGCATGTTAGTTATTAAAGAGAAAATTCAGACATTTACGATTGTTTAAAATTGTTGATACACGTTAGTTGGTAAGGTAGTTGCGTTGAGTGTTGAAAAATATTATATGGCTCTCACGGAAATACAATTAAAAATATGTAGGTTTCATGGCTCCCTTAACCAAAAAGGTTCCCGACCCCTGATTTAGACTACGTGGAATATCTTGGTTCGTATTCGGTTGCTGAGTTCAAACACGCATGGTAATGAACGCTTTTGCTTACCTGACAATTCGGACGTGATAGAACTTAGGCGCGTTGAGATCTTCGGCAATGGCGCAAGTATTCTCCACGTCAGCCATTTCGGTTGAATTCGAGTGCTAAATTTCGAGGTGGAAAGAGATGGTTGTCACATAAAGACATAATCTTTGCATTCCAAATCTAATCAAACAGCATGCGCTAAAGCAAATTTACAACTTCGCTGATAGAGTACAAAACGAGGTTAGCTGCCCTGCTGAAACCTTGCACCTCAACTTCTACTTTGACACAGCAGATTGTGCTGCGCGTAGCCTTCTAGCACAGCGTTCAAAACCTTCCACCATGCTTTTTCGACCGCCACCAACAAAGCGACCTTTCTCATATAACGCTTTTCAGAACCTGCCAGCGTACGTGCTGATGTATGTAGAAGTGAAGTAGAGTGTGACGATTTCATCCCGCCCAGGTAACGCGCACTTGCGTAAAAAGCGTGTGTTTGCTCTCTCTGTTCTTGTAAGACAAACCAAGACGACGTGATTCCCCGCACTTGACAAACAGACAGCTGACGAGTAGGACGACTTTTCGTCTGCCGCAATCGTCATTTATCGCACCTACATTAATGTTGTGCTGCCATGAGTGCTACCAGGTTTTTAGCTGCAGATTTGTGTTGGTTTTAAAGTTCAACACTGCATCAACCCTTGCTTTCTCTCTGAACTTGGCTAGTTCTAATCAAGCGTGTAAAACCATGCCCAGGGTGTCGCTGCCGGCGGTTTTCCTCACCACCGACTTTTAGAAAAAAAAGTCGGCTGTGTTCCTGGCTTTCAAGAGTATAATCAGGTTTCGAAAATACTGCAGTCGTTTTGTTTCTTTACGTGATTTTCTCAGATCCATGGCTCATATCACAGGGGTTAGTGATAAAACATAAGAACGGAAAAACGCATAAGCATAACACAGCACGGTTCTGGCGACAGTGCTGTACAGTATCTGGTTTTGTAAGCAGATATTCGCCGGTTGGTGGCCCATATTTTGGATAAAAGATATATCCAGAATATTGGTGTAGCTACGAATTTTGTTTGGGTGGCCAAAATCAGGACATTTCCTATCGACTGCCGCCGCCTCCTTACCAACGTCTGCCCATGGTAAGTCCAGCAAATGGCGGGGGAGGCCGAAGTTGTCGAAAAGTTTCTGATTTTTTGTAACGCAGGAATAATCGGACACTAACCGTTGGGCACTTTACGATGAAACGAATCCATCATCGCTAGCAGAAAATAACTCACTTTAGTCTTTACACTCTTAAAAGAAATCACTTTAGTTTAGACTTTACACACTCTTGGCAAGAATCAATGGTATGTCGACCATCTGGCGAACTCGAAAGCTTCATACATTTCGCAAGGATTATTATGAACCACTGTTTCTCAACCAGTATGTGTAAGAGATCACTGATGTGCCAGAGTCCAACTGTGGGCTACGGAGCTAAATGAAAAACATGGTAGAATACTGTTATTTAGACATCTGATCACTCACAGCGTGGGAACACAAGGGTTGTGTTTAGCAGTAAGTTTCGCAATGAATTGCACAAAACATTAAGTCACTATTTTGGAATAATGTGCAAGCCCGTAACGAGAGGGGGCGCAGGAGAGCTTCGCTGTGACAAGAACCTTTCCTGTCCTTTTGCTGTTTTATCGTTTATATATCAGTCGACTTCGTAGCTAGTTAGTCACGTGTATTTTTTCCGTAAACTAAACGAAGTGGATCATTGCCTTTCTATAAGAAAATCACTTGTCAACTGGCTTCTCATCGGTTACTTTTAGGCCTACTGTGAAAGCGAGCGAATACTTTGCAAAACTGTCTCCGTTAAGCTGAAATGACATCCACAGTTCAAGCTGGCACAGGACTCCTTGCTTGATTGTGCCGATCTGTTGGTAAAACGCTTGACATGAAGGCTAGAGTATTGCACGTCTCATTGGTGTGGCTATTACTCAAAGATCGTGCTGTTTCCGCTTCATTCATCGTTCAACGACAGTCTTTGCAGAGTAGACGACCACGCCAGCGTACACCTGAGGAATAACCCATAACAGCGTGGTCCAACTACGGGCCCGCGGGCCACATGTGGCCCGCGGACAGAATTTTTAAGGCCCGTGAGCTTTCTCAGTAACGACGGTTGTGTGTATGTTACAGTAGGTAATTTTAATTATAACAAGCATTACATTTGTTAATAATAATGTACAATATTAACGGCGTTAAACTAGACCAGGGGTCTCCAAACTACGGCCCGCGAAGCCATTTTATCCGGCCCGCGAAGCCATTTTGTCAATGATAAAAAATACTATAGAGTCACTTACGAAAAATTTGTTGATGTGGTAGAATATAACATATCATGCAACAATCACATCGCGTAAGACGTCCGGCCCTCGACAAGTTCTTTATTACCTTATGTGGCCCTCGGACAAAAAAGTTTGGAGACCCTGAACTAGACTGTAGAGCGTTTCTAGAAATTAGTCAACAAATATAGGTTTTCCAAACTGCAAGATTTCGCACTAAAAATGCGCTCCACGTTTGGAAGCACATACTTGTGTGAGAGCACATTTTCTACCATGAAGCAAGTCTGATCTAAAAACAGAAATCGAATGGCAGACAAAACACCGAACCATAGTCTCCGAATTACTATCACTAACATATTGGCATTGTTAAAGGAACGAAAGTGTCAGAGGAGTCTCAACCACAGGCATCGCAGTGATAGAGATTTGTACTAAATTGTTTACTGCTATTGTGTAATAATTTCAACAGCGCACTCACTTCACTCAGCTATTTTCCATTTTCAATTTTAAATCTTGTGAATCTGTTGTTTAACATATCTTATTGGAAGTGTCCCGCGAATTGTCACGTCTTTGTAAAATGGCTCATAGGTCAAAAGTAGTTGGACCACGCTGACCTATAAGGTGAACTGTGTTTGAACCAGCATGGCGCTGCTAAATCATTCAGTGTCAAAACTGTTGATACAGTTCGCTTCAACAAAGATAAGGAGACGTCGGCTTTTAGCGTTTGGTTTAGCTCTCAGAGATGGTGTTCAACAACACGTTCCTTCCAGAACCCCAAACAACATTGACAAAACCGTTGGAGTTTGAACCGGAGCAACTGCTACCGGCGGATTTCGTAACAAGCGCAGTCAGAGAACTCGATTACGCTTGATCGATGGAACGAATTACCTCAGTTATAATTATAAACGTTGCAAAAAGTAGGCTATACTTGCAATTGTGTAGGCTGCATTCAAGTAAATATGATTTACTGCTGATCGTGCTATGCTGGATCTGCTAATTAATTAACTGCTTACATAACAGAAACAACGGCCTCCAAGTCACGGTATATATGTCCATGAACAAATACACCTGAGTAATTTCTTGGTATTGCGCAAATAGCCTCTGCGGTATTACTCCCACTTGAGTAGAATCTCAAACACACTTAGCGCATTGTACATATTTTGAAGCTTGTCTCCGGAAGCAACTTCAAGTATTTGAGGAATGTTTTAGAAGCGAAACTTCCGCCTAGCAATATAACATACTCAGGGACCGAGTTTCAGAGGGGGACATGTCACCCCAATTTTTGACAAGGGGGACACAATATTTTTGTCCCTCCAATAACTTCGTGATAAAAAACTGTTGAAAACATCCAGCAAAAACTGGAGTAAAAATAAGAAAAATGGACATGATCATTGGATTACCTATAGACACAGTGTACGGATTTTTTTATGTAAACTTAATTATCGTGATTGTTGGTAATTGTGTTGGTTAATTTGAATTAACCGAATCAGTGTGTACATCAACGTCGCTCAGTCATGTGACGGTGTGTACATAAACGTCGCTCAGTCATGTGACGGTGTGTACATAAACGTCGCTCATCATGACAAGCACATCAGTACTATGCAACCAGGGTTACCAGATTGGCCTTTTTTAGGCCAAATTTCAGAAATCTGGCTTCGTTTCAAGTTGGTTGGCCTAAAAAAAATATATTTGGCCTCATTTCAAGTTGGTTGGCCTAAAAAATTCGTTTAGCCTTTCGGCTCTTTTTTGACATTTTTACGCTGAAAAATTTTCCTCGGAAGGAAAATATTTCTATTTCATTTTTTCGGCAACGCATTTGCAAAACTTTTGTGATAAATGATATCTTAGACAGACCCGACACCAGTGTTCTGATGTTAGCACTATGTGAGGTAGTGAGTTTCGAAATAAAGTTTCCGCGTAATCACTGGAAATGTGCGCACTCTGTAGTGTGTATTGTGTTGTAAGCACTAAGCAGGCTGAACACTTGCAGACAGGTTTGCGTCTCCACGACAGAAATGCGACAATGATGTCGAGGAAGTGCTCTTATGATTCTGGTCGTAAGTACAGGAGTTAATGGAGATGACTTTCGCTTGGGTGCAGAAAGGCACCTATGGATCAGATTGCAAACTGTGGCACCATTGTACCCAAAGAATCTCACAGTCACAAATCATGAGAAGTTAGAGAAGCATCAGTAACGAGCCTCAGTCAATGATATAGCGCTAACAAAAAAGATGTGGGAACGCACCAAAAAATAGCCATTTTAAAACAGCTTCAAACCCATTTTAAAGCAATATGTTAGAAAGATATGGGAATGCCGTTCCCACATGTTCCCGACCCACTACACCCCTGGCCTCAGTACAATGCTAAACAAGACTTAATCTTAATTTTGAAAAATATTTCTTATGATGTTCTGGTAATTCATAGGTTTCTTTGTGACAAAAGAATGGCAATACCACAAATAAAGTTTGACTTTTTTCTGGCCTTCAATCCATCGGTTTGGCCTTTTTCTGACCTCTTTTTAGCACTGTTTGGCTTTTTATTGAAATTTTCATCTGGCAACCCTGTATGCAACTGCCATAAAACCATGGGAGTAACCAGGGGGCCCATTGTTTACTTGGAGTAAACATACTTTGCTGCATAGCTAAATGTTTTATGAGCCGCTTTCCATAAACAGCACTAAAACAACCCATTGTAGAAGGTGGCATGAAGACTCAGCGAGGATTTGCTTCGACAAACATCCTGCTTATTTGAGAAACGGGCATATGAACGTTTTTCTTCGCGTTCAACAGAACAGGTAAGATACCGAAAATGTAACAGAAACTGGAAGCCAGTCTTAACAGCTGATGTTCGACGTCTTCTGATTATCAGTGTGTCCATTAGATATCAGATCGGTTAAACGTTTTGATAAATTTTGTACGCTCGAGTAAAACTTATTCAGAGCCTTAAAATATTTTACTTGATTAAAATGAAATAAACTACACTGAAATTCTGATTTGTTTTTAACTAACATATCACGCAAACTCAACACCAATCACATGCCAGTCCGTGCTGCCTCAGCAACAAACAGAACAGCGCCAACCGTTTTTAGCTGAAAACCTACATCAAACGGTCACAACCGAAGTAAGCATAGAGAACTTAAAGCAGGTTTTTTTAAAGCGTTTTAGGGACCCGATTCGGGTCCCTAGAATCAGAGAAAAGTATCATCGGGACCCTACACTCAGAGAAAATCGGGTCCCTAAAATCAGAGAAATAGGGTCCCTACAGATCCATTCCGGGTACCTAACATTTTCTTTAAAAAAAGACCTGCTTAAAGTGATAATTAAACTGAGCTTTCGCAAAAGTAGTGACGCCAAAGTACAACTCTTCATTCGCACACCACCTAAACGGGCAGTGGGGTAGCCAGACCCAAATTTTTTTACTTTAAGCGAGCAACAGTATTTTGTTTGGGATACCGCCTCTCAAAAGCACAAAATGACAAGATACGCTAGAAATTTTTTGGGGCATGGCCACCTCTGGCTATGCGTGTGTAAACAAGTAGCCACCCTTAGCTTAGTGGATTTTCCTGACGTCTTGTATTTGTACCATGCACCTGAAATGTGTCAATGTTTACCTGCAATAGAAATAGTTTTATCATTCGTTGTGACTGTTATTTTGAAATTGTCAACGTTTATTATCAAAAAATAAAACCATTTGCAATAAAATTGAAATTCTCAAACGAGCAATAAAAGATTCCAAAAGAGATGCTTTCAAAACTACGCAACCACAAGGTTGGGGAGGCCAAACAAGGTCATATTACACCACGATGCGTCGAGTTTCTTTTGATATTCAGGATCTTGTCTTTGTGGGGTCCCTGCCTCACTGATATTTTCTTCTGCAGGCGTCCTCAGCACCGACGACGCCGGAGTGCTCGGTCTGTCAACTCGCGACAGAGCTCTTTTTCTTTCCGTTTTCGGTTTTCCTTTCTCATCTTTGCCAGCTGCAGTGAGAACAGAAAACTCGGTGAAGTGGGTGAAATAAACGTGACACACCTTTTTGTAGCTTGAAGAAAAAACGTGTGGCTTTAGACACTTCCACAGGAACAAAGAGGTAAAGGCAACCCGGCTAAAGTTATTCCTTCCTTAGGCAAACCCGCTTCAACACAGTTGGCCCTAATATATATATACAGTATAAAACGGATTAATGTGAAACTATTACCGAAGATATCCAATTTAAAGAAACTGCCCCCAAATTGTTTCTTTGTTGCATGTGGTTGGTCGGCTGCAAAAATTAATCAGGTCATAAGAAACTCAACGTCATAAGAAACTATTACCAACTTTTACATCATACTTCAATCGAACTCCTGTATTTTTTCCTCAATAGCTGATGGTCGCTTGCTGCCACATTCAGGGCGGTCCAATTAATGATTTTATACAAGAAAAGACTGATACCCTTATATGCAATGTGAAGTCATCACGTTTTTCCAACAGCTGTTTAATTGATGTAAGTATTACTGTATAAATAAGCGCTATTAAAAATGTCACCCAAGTAAACACGCATGCGAGTCAGTAAGTAGACTGGTCATGCCCAATGCCTCACTACCACTTGTTCCCAGGTTTTTCTGATCAAGTATTATTTCAAGACCCAGCAACATCGTCTAATGACATCTGCTTGCAGGAAAACTGATATGATCATCAGCAGCGCAATGCTCATAAAACGATTACTATCGTGTTTCATGTAGGCATCAATTATATGAAACAAGTTGTAGAAATATGTCATGTGAGAAGTAACTCTACTGTGGAGTAGGATTCCAGAAGATTACCCAACAAATAAAAAAACCTGTTTGTCACATAACGGTTTGCTGCCACATCAATATGGGTTAATCGTGACAAAAACAAAATTTCCTTGAAATCCGCTTATAGCCCGACGGTAGGTGGCGAATCGAATGCAAAGCCCTGACGTAGCACCAGCGGCACACGCGTCACAGCTGGGCGACCTCCTGTTCCAAACCATAAGCACTTCAGTGTAGCTTTGCTTCACTAAAAGTTAACTATCAGCTCAAAGACAATCGTGATCAGGTCACAATCAAAAACGTATGGCAGAGTGAAGTGTAGCTTCCTATTTTATCGATTATACCGGTGTGGTACGTCACAAAGCGTGTGAGAAATATTAAACATTTTGCCTTAATTTTTGGCAAACATTTTTGCCTTAAACATTTTGCCGTAAGTAGCATTGTGTGTCTGGTCATAATTTCCTAATCAACGAATAAAGCAGGTCAGAGAGCGAGGTTCTCGTACTAGCAAGCGTCATGCCAAAACCTTTTGCTGCTATCAGGAAATTCAAACTGCAAACGCGTGGTTGTCGCCAAGTTTCATGAAGACCGATTTTTCGAGAACTTCTCTCGACTGAGGAACCAAGCCATCAACAATCAGCGGCTACGAAACGTGTCTCTGCCGAGCAATTAACCGGATAATGCGACATTCTGCCTTCGAATGTATGTTCCAATGAATATTCGGAATTGGAGATTTGAGAGCGTGTAATTGTTTAAGAAAGTGGTGTTGATACTGCCGATCAATCTAGTTATCGGGAGATGGTGTGAATCCGCGTTGGTAGGTCATGCGACCGAGCGGACCAGGCAAAGGTCGAGAATGCAACGTCTGGTGACGTCGCAAACTATCGCGAGGCGAGGATTTCTAGTCTACAGGGTGTTTCACAATTGTTGAAACAAAGCGATTGGGCACAAATCCAGGATTTTAAATGATACCACAATGATGATTACATTTATTGAAAGGTGAATAAGATAACATTTTATAATCTGCAACTGTTTGTCCTCAAATCAGAAATAATATGTCAAGAAGAGTCCTAGAGTACATGCTCCAGATGTCGGACTCCGAGATTTGCTTGGACTCCGACCGACTGACTCTTGAACCCTAGTGACATTGTCGGGAGTTCGAATCGTTATTGGAGGCCCAGAGGGCGATGAGCCTGTTACCCTACGATCTCCACAAGTGCCATGAGTTTCAAACTTC